>OLQH01000003.1_pt1 | contig 287284 bp, 277 predicted proteins | sample 1672671 | NCBI WGS metagenome assembly OLQH01 (sample SAMEA3136712, study PRJEB25190) | human gut metagenome | reverse complement strand
AGCTCGAAGGAGCTCTTTTTCCTTTTTTATAATAGTATCATTATGGTATAATAGACACATTAAAATCGGAAATTGTTTAATGGAGAATGTATGAAGAAGGGAATAATTTTATAACGAAAGGACTATAATTCATGAGTAGAATACTTTTGGTGGAAGATGACACAATGATTGCTTCGGGGATTCTGTATGCACTTGAGACAGAAGGTTATGAAACAAATCATGCCACAGGTATAAAAGATGCCGGAAGTTTAATTGAACATTATAATTTTGATCTGGCAATTATAGATATGCAGCTTCCGGATGGAACTGGATTTGATGTAAGTGAGATATGCAAAAATAATGCGACATCTGTGATTTTCCTGACAGTTGTGGATGATGAAAATACAATTGTGAGGGCATTTGATGAAGGAGCACAGGATTATATTGTAAAGCCTTTCAGAATTCGAGAACTTTTGGCGAGAGTTCGGCGCATTTTATCTGCCAATATCAAAAATGGAGAGAAGGATAACATAATTTATATGGGTCATGCAGCCATCCATACAGATGAGGCAAAGGTTTATGTGAATGATAAAAGTATAGAACTTACAGCATTGGAATATCGGTTACTGCTTATTTTCGCGAGTAATAAAGGAATCCTTTTGACAAGGCAGCAGATTCTTGACAAAATATGGGACGCAGACGGCAATTTTGTTGAGGATAATACACTTACCGTTTATGTGAAACGGCTGAGGGAGAAACTTGGAGAGGCAATACATATTGAGACTGTGAGAGGAATGGGATATCGTGTGGATTAAGAAAAAAGAGATAGAACAGTTGTCGGAGTTTGTGAAAGGCTATAGTTCCGGCGAGGAACTGGATATTCGAGAGAATAAGGAAGGCTCTTTTAACATATTAAAAAATGATATTTATGCTCTTGTGAACACGAAAAATGAACAGATAAAGGCAGTTGAGGCAGAAAGAGACAGTCTCTCTGATTATATGGCAGATATTTCCCATCAGTTAAAAACACCGATTACATCTATGATGATTATGGCAGATTTATTGGAGGAGGCAGAGCCGGACAAACAGACAGAGTTCATTCATAACATTCAGGTTTCGCTAAATAAGATGGAGTGGCTTGTAGGGGCACTTCTTAAGATGGCAAAGCTTGATGCCCATGCAATTGATTTTATCAAAAATGACATTCGCACGTCAGAACTTTTAGAGGCGGTAAAACCATCAGTGGAAATCCTTTTGGATATCCACAATCTGACCATAGAGCTGAAACAGGATTGCATCATACATTGTGATAAACGCTGGACCACAGAAGCACTTACGAACATTATCAAAAATGCGATTGAATATTCACCTGATGGAAGTGTGATTGAGATTGACAGCGGAGAAAATCCCATGTATAGCTGGATTTCGGTTAAGGACAGCGGTATGGGAATGGATAAAACAGAGTATGCTGCTCTTTTTAAACGGTTTGAAAATTCTACCAATGAGAATGGATTTGGAATCGGAATGCCGCTTGCACTCTCTATTCTGAAAGGACAGGGTGGAGATATTGATGTTGATTTTGGAGGCAGGGGAGAGGGAACGACTTTTATTTTAAAATTTTTTAAGTGAATTGTTTCTAAGTGACAAAATTGTCACAATAATAATTTCTTTTGTCACGGAACAGTCATTTTGCATTGCTAGGATGGTATTTGAAAAAGGAGGACTACAATGGCTGTTTTAGAAGTAAAGGAATTAACAAAGAAATATGGTGAAGGCGAATCGGAAGTGATTGCGCTTGATCATGTGTCTTTTTCGGTAGAAAGAGGAGAATTTGTTGCAATCATCGGAGCATCCGGTTCCGGGAAATCGACACTTATGAATATGATTGGCGGAATTGATTATCCAACAAGCGGTTCTATTATCATTGATGGAAATGAGATACAAGCGATGAGTGAAGATGAACTTGCAATTTTCCGCAGAAGAAATCTCGGAATTGTTTATCAGTTTTATAATCTGATCCCTACTCTTACTGCGGAGGAAAATATTGCGCTGCCATGGAAATTAGATGGAAGAAAAGAGAATAAGGAACGGCTTTCTGAGATAGTGAATATGCTGGGTCTTGGGAAAAGGGCAAAACATCTGCCGGGACAAATGTCAGGAGGTCAGCAGCAAAGAGTATCCATAGGAAGGGCGCTTATAAACGAGCCGGCATTTATTCTTGCAGATGAGCCGACGGGAAATCTTGATAGTAAAACAAGCAGAGAGATTCTGGATATTTTGAAGTTCACCAATCAGAAATATAAGCAGACTATTCTTCTTGTCACACATGACGAAAAGATAGCACTGCAGGCGAACCGAATCATCACGATCGGAGATGGAAAAATCATAAAAGACGAGGTGATGAAGTAATGAAAATAACAGCACAACTCGCCTTAAGCCAGATGAAAGTGAATAAAAAAAGAACGATTGCAGGAATTTTTGCGATCGCACTTGCAACATCACTTATTACAACTGTAATGTGCTTTGTGACAAGCGCAAATAAGATGCTTACGGATTTCCTTGGTACAGATTATGGAGAATATGGAGAATATGGAGGAGCATACTCTCTCATGCTTGCAATACCGGCACTGCTTTTAGGTCTTCTTATTGCAGCAATGTCGATTACTGTAATATCCAATATATTTTCTGCCAGTGCCAATAAGCGGATTCAGGAGTTTGGTATTTTAAAATGTGTTGGTGCAACAGGCAGACAGATAAGGGCAAGTGTTATCTACGAGAGTTTATGGCTTAGTCTGACAGCCATCCCGCTTGGACTCATTGCAGGAACTATACTTGGTTATATTAGTGTAAAATTTATAGGACATTTTATTTCCGATATCAATGACGCTGCAAAAGAAATTATTATGAGACCTTTTACCTTTTCCCTGCCCTTTCATATATCTGTGTGGACATATTTGTTTGCAGGTGTATTTTCGTTTTGCATTGTATTATTCTCTGCATACAGACCAGCTAAAAAGGTTGGTAAATTTACTGCTATCCAGTGTGTAAAAGGGATTGGAGCAGGTACTGCTTTGAAAGAAATCCAGGTAAAAGACAGCTTTGTCCAAAAAATATTTGGATGTGAGTCTGCAATTGCCTATAAAAACATGAAAAGAAACAAATACGGCTATAAGGCAACGATACGTGCATTGTCACTAGGAATTTTACTTTTTCTGTTAACCGGAGGATTATCCGGTCAGGCAAAGGAATTCCAAGAATGGATGACACCAAAATCAAAAGAAATGATGGTGGATTATTGTTCCAATTACGATATCGAGGTAAATGCGAAAACAGGTAAAGAAGAGAGAAAAATAAGCCGGCCTGTTACATCAGACCAATATAATAAAATCACACAAAAGCTGGAAAAGTACGGGATAGACGTATATGGTGTTGGAGCAGATGCTTTTACCTACAATGCGCTATTAGATAAAAATACATTAACAGAGGATATGCTGCAGGTTCCGAAATTTTCCGATGATAATGGGGAAACAAGGACAGAAATCGTGTCCGTTGATGATGAACTCTATAAAAAACTGTGTGACAGGGCAGGCGCAGAATATGGAAGTATCCTTTTGCTGAACACTTACCAATATAATGACAATGGAGAGTATACGTCGATAAAACCTTTTAAAGATGATGTGACACAGATTTCCCTGATAAACGCAGCCAATGAGAAGAACACACTTACAATTGGAGGTATTTTAGAACAGTCCGATTTAAAGGAATATGGTTTTTGGGAAATGACACCATATCCGGTCAGAATTGTCGTACCTGATGCGGATGCGAGGAGTTTTGACTGGTTTAGTATGCCATCAGATGAAGATGATTATACAGAATATGCCAGAAGCGTCATGGATGAATATTATCCGATTGTGGCAGAGGATTCTTATGTAGAGCAGGGATATACCGTGAGAATTGCCCGCACAGATGCTATGATTAAAATGCTCAATATAGCTATAGTTCTTGCTGAAATTGTGATGTATGGCTTTGTTATCCTGCTCGTTCTCATGGGATTTACAAGTGTAATTAGTACGCTGGCGACAAATATCAGAATCAGAAGCCGTGAGTTTGCAGTATTAAAGAGTGTTGGAATGACAAATAAATCACTTTGCAGGATGTTATATAGTGAAAGTGTTTTTTGTGTTGTAAATGCACTTGTTCCGGGAGTGATACTTGGAATTGCCATTCCATTTTTAATTAATTTATCTATTCGGAAGGCTTTCCCGGTATTGTATCATATTCCGTGGGCGGCATTATTTGGGGGTATATTTGTTTTGATAGGAATGGTGTTTTTTATCACACGAACTGAAATTCACAAGTTAAAAGATAAAAGTATTATTGATGAAATAAGAATGGATATTGTATAGTCATTAGGTATGAACAGTATATTTTTTAATGCAAAAATAAATATAAAGTAGTATTGAGAAAAAACTGCTGCTGGGTTAAAATTATAATATAAACGTGCATATCCCGGGAGAAAAATATGACTCTTACTATTTATCAGACAAATGACCTACACAGCAATTTCGAAAATATTGCAAGAATTGCTGCATATATCAAAGATCACCGCAAGAAAGAAGACTTGTTTCTTGATTGCGGTGATTTGTGCGATTTAAAAGATATAACTGTACAGGGTACGAGAGGTATTGGAGCAGTTAGGATTTTAAAGCATGCGGGAGTTGATGCTATGGCGGTCGGAAATAATGAAATTGATCTTGAAAATAAATCCCTTGTCAAATGCGCAGGTGAAGATATCAAAATGCTTTCCTGCAATATTACTGACAATGACAAAAACCCGCTGGACGGCATAACAGGAAGTGTGATCTTTAACCGCAGTGGAGTGCGTTTTCTCGTCATAGGTATATCACCATATTACAGCAAATCATTAAAGCCTGGCAAATACAATGTTTTCTTTCAAATGGGAAATCTTTCCACGAACGATCCCATTACACAGATAAATGATGAAATAAAACGAAATAAAGGTCAGTATGACTTTTGCATTTTATTGTCACACAGCGGCATAAATGCAGAACATATGATCTTGGAGAAAATACCTCAGATTGATCTGTGTCTCGGAGGACATACACACACAATATGCTGTGAGGAAAAATATATACAATCAGGTTATGGTGGAGAATGTCTGGGAATAGTAACGTTGAATATAGAAAACGGCAAAGTGACTGGTTTTTCTACTAAACACGTTAAAATAACCGATGAAATAAAACCTGACGATGATATATTAAGCCTATGGAACAGCCAGCGCCAGATTGCAGAAAGAAATCTTGATAAAACTTTATTTACAATAAAAAAGATGGACTGGAGTATAGAAAACGAAAGCCTTCTTACGAACTTTATCGCTGAGGCTTTGTACAACCGGTATGAATGTGATTTTGCTTTTATCAATTCGGGTATTGTGGAAGGCCCGGCAGAGGGTGCCATTTCAAAGAAACGTTTAATTGAGCTGTCCCCATCAAAACTTAACCCTACAAGGTTTCCTGTTAAGGGGGCTGACATTAAAAGTGCAATTATAGATTCGTTTGACACCTTTTTTGTAAACCAGAGTGGAAAAGGAGCAGGCGTAAGAGGACATGTTCTTGGTACACTTGGTTTCAGCCACAATGTAAAAATAAATAAAAATCCGTTTTCTGTTTTTATAAATGGACAGGCATTGGATGAGGATAAAATATACACCTGTGTTGCTGACGATTCTCTTCAGAGAGGAACAGGATACACACAGCTTGCAGTGCCTGATGAAAAAGCAGAATTTTTTGATGGTTTCATACGTGATCTGCTTGAGCGGACACTCCAGGATGAAAACATAATGAAACTGGCACTTATCAAACGTATAAGCTGACAAACAAAAATTAATCAGATAGGAAAATAAATATATGAGACTTGATAAATTTTTATCAGAAATTGGTATCGGTACCCGCTCAGAAGTAAAAAAACTTCTTAAGTCCAAAAAGGTTACAGTAAATGGAGAAACGATCACAAAACCTGAGACAAAAATAGATACTGATAAAGATATTGTATGTTATAATAATAAACAGCTTGTTTATGAAAAATATGAATATTATATGTTTCATAAGCCTGCCGGATGCGTTTCGGCTACAGAGGATAATATTCACAAAACTGTCATGGATTACATAACAGACACTGTTCATGATGATCTGTTTCCAGTGGGACGGCTTGATATTGATACAGAAGGACTTCTTCTGATCACAAATGATGGTGCACTGGCACATAATCTTTTAAGTCCTGCAAAGCATGTTGCTAAGACATATTATGCTAAAATAGATGGAATGGTAACAGATGAAGATGTTAACCTTTTTAAAAAAGGGGTTGACATAGGTGAGGAAAAGCTCACAAAACCGGCTAAATTGACTATCTTGAAAAGTAAACCAATTTCAGAAATTGAGTTAACAATAACAGAAGGAAAGTTTCATCAGGTAAAAAGAATGTTTGAAGCAGTCGGAAAACGGGTGACATATTTAAAACGCATATCGATGGGACCACTTGTATTATCAGATGATTTAAAAGCCGGAGAATACAGAAAACTTACAATAGAAGAAATAAATTTACTTATAAATAATTAGAGAGGAAACAAATCAATGAGCAATGGTTTTTTACCAATATCAAAAGCGGATATGGAAGAGCAGGGTATAGAGCAGCTTGATTTCGTATATGTAACGGGAGATGCATATGTGGATCACCCTTCGTTCGGGCATGCGATCATATCCCGGATATTGCAGTCACACGGATATACAGTCGGTATAATTGCACAGCCTGACTGGAAGGATGACAAATCAATTTCAATACTTGGCGCACCACGTCTTGGATTTTTAGTTACAGCTGGCAATATGGATTCTATGGTCAACCATTATTCCGTGTCAAAAAAACGAAGACAAAAAGATTCATTTACCCCGGGCGGTGAAATGGGAAAACGTCCGGATTATGCCACAGTTGTATACTGTAACTTAATACGTCATACATACAAAACAACTCCTATTATAATAGGTGGAATAGAAGCGAGCTTGAGAAGAATGGCTCACTACGATTACTGGTCAAACAAGGTAAAACGCTCAATACTTCTTGACTCCGGAGCTGATCTGATCTCATACGGAATGGGCGAGCGAAGCATAGTAGAGATAGCGGATGCACTTGCATCGGGGATGGATGTAAAAGATATTACTTTTATAGACGGAACGGTTTTTAAAACAAAGGACAGAGACATAATATACGATGCGATCGAACTTCCTGATTATGATGAGATAAAAGCAGATAAAAAAACTTTTGCAAAAAGCTTTTATACACAGTACTGTAATACCGACCCGTTCAGCGGAAAACGGCTGTTTGAGCCATATGGTGGGAAAACTCTTGTAGTGCAGAATCCTCCACAGAAACCACTTTCACAGGATGAAATGGATGAGGTTTATGCCCTGCCTTATATGAGGACTTATCATCCGGTTTACGAGGCAGCCGGCGGTATCCCTGCAATTTCTGAAGTGAAGTTTTCACTTATAAGCAACAGAGGCTGTTTTGGAGGCTGTAATTTCTGCGCTCTTACATTTCACCAGGGTAGGATCATACAGACAAGAAGCCATGAATCCATAATAGATGAAGCAAAACTTATTACACAGGATAAGGATTTCAAGGGATATATCCATGATGTCGGCGGACCTACTGCAAATTTCAGGGCACCTGCCTGCAAAAAGCAGCTTACAAAAGGAGCCTGTCCGACAAAACAGTGTCTTTTCCCACAGCCTTGTAAAAACCTTATTGTTGATCACAGCGACTACATAGAGCTGCTCCGCAAGCTTCGTACACTTCCAAAAGTTAAAAAAGTATTTATCCGTTCGGGAATCCGTTTTGATTATCTCATTTATGATAAGGATAAAACATTTTTACGCGAATTATGTGAATATCATGTCAGCGGTCAATTAAAGGTTGCCCCTGAACATATATCAAATGAAGTGTTAAACAAGCTTGGAAAGCCAAGTGTTGAAGTATATAATAAATTTGTAAAAGCATACAAGGACATGAATAAAAAGATAGGAAAAGAGCAGTATCTTGTTCCATATCTTATGTCCTCACATCCGGGTTCCACCTTAAAAGAAGCTATAGAGCTTGCCGAATATTTAAGGGATTTAGGATATATGCCGGAGCAGGTACAGGATTTTTATCCGACTCCTTCGACAATTTCGACATGTATGTACTATACAGGACTTGATCCTGCTACTTTAAAGCCGGTTTATGTCACTACAAATCCGCATGAAAAGGCTATGCAGCGTGCTCTCATACAGTATCGTAATCCTAAAAACTATGATCTTGTACATGAAGCTCTTGTAAAAGCAGGCAGGACAGATTTGATCGGATTTGACAAAAAATGTCTTATACGTCCAAGAAATATAAATCATGGTACAGGCTATAAAGGAAAATCAAAAAGCAGTTCTGGTTACGCAGCGGCACGAAATAATAATAAAACTGACAAATCAGTTAGAAATAACAAGAAAAAAACTATAAGGAATGTTCATAAAAAGAAAAGATGAAAGAATTTATAGCAGGAAAAAATGAAGCCGGGCAACGGTTTGATAAATATCTGAAAAAAATATTGCCGAATGCATCTACAGGATTTATTTACAAAATGCTGCGCAAGAAAAACTTTACATTAAATGGAAAAAAGGCAGCCGGAACAGAAATATTAAAGAATCAGGATGTGATAAAAATATTCCTATCCGATGACACATTCGAAAAGTTCTCGGTTGATGAGGAAACCGTAAAGAAAAACTTTAACTTACTTGCTTCATTAAAGCTTAACGGACTTAAAGTAATTTATGAGGATGAGGATATCCTTGCAGCCTCAAAGCCTATAAACATGTTATCGCAAAAGGCTGATCCGGACGATATTTCTGCTAATGAAAGACTTCTGGGATATCTGATAGGCATAGGTGCTTTAACATTAGATGAATATAAAAATTTTAAACCATCAGTCTGTAACCGGCTTGACAGGAATACATCCGGGATCATATTAATGGGAAAGAGTTTAAGTGGTCTTCAGAAACTGTCAGAAGATTTAAGGGAAAGAACCATAAAAAAGTATTACATGGCATGGGTATGCGGTGATGTATCGGATGAAATGCTTATAGAAGGGTATCTCACAAAAGATGCAGCGACAAATAAGGTCCTTATATCAGATGATCCAATATCTGCCGGATCAGCTCATATAAAAACAGAGTATCGCCCAGTTAAAAAATTAAGTGACAGAACTTTACTTGAAGTCCACCTTATAACAGGAAAAAGCCACCAGATACGCGCCCATCTTGCATCTATCGGTCATCCGATAATAGGAGACTACAAATATGGTGACAGAAAAACAAATGATAAATATAAAGAACAATATGGTATCAAAAGCCAGCTTCTGCATGCACACAGAGTTGTGTTTGAAGATGGAATGGAAATAAAAGATGAAATACCTGATGTATTCAAAAAACTTATGTAAACGGACAAAATAATATGGCAACATGGAATTCCAGAGGTCTTCGAGGTTCTACACTTGAAGACATGATAAATAAAACAAATGAAAAATACAGGGAACATGGTCTTGCTCTTATCCAAAAGATTCCGACACCGATAACCCCGATAAAGATGGATCAAAAATCAAGGCATATTACTCTTGCGTACTTTGAACAGAAAAGTACTGTCGATTATATCGGTGCAGTGCAGGGCATTCCTGTGTGCTTTGATGCTAAAGAATGTAATACGGACACATTTCCGCTTGCGAACATCCATAAACATCAGGTTAAGTTTATGGAAGAATTTGAAAAGCAGGATGGAATTGCATTTATACTTATTTCATATACACATAAGGATAAATATTATTATCTTACATACAGGCAGCTTAAATATTTCTGGAACAGGGCAGAGGATGGTGGAAGGAAAAGCTTCAGATATGACGAACTTGATCCTGACTTCTTTTTAAAAGAGGTTCCCGGTGTATTAATCCCATATTTAGATACGATGCAGATAGATCTTGATATGCGAAAATAATATTTATTAATGATGAATGTTTTACCGTAAAACACTCATAGCAGGGTTGACAATATATGTATATTATGTTAGTATGCTACCACGATACTACTTTACCATATGAAAGTGAGAAAAGATGAAAAAACAATTATTACATACACCTGATGGTGTCAGGGATATATACAACAAAGAATGTAAAAATAAACTTTATCTTCAGGATAAGCTTCATAAAACGCTTCTTAAGTACGGTTATCATGATATAATGACACCAACGTTTGAGTTTTTTAATATATTCGGAAACGAGGTAGGAACTATAGCATCAAAGGATTTGTACAAATTTTTTGATAAAGAAGGAAACACATTGGTACTGCGTCCTGATTTTACTCCTGCAATAGCACGTAGTGCAGCAAAATATTATATGGATGACGATATGCCAGTCAAGCTCTGTTATCTGGGAAATACATTTATCAATTCTTCCGACTATCAGGGCAGATTAAAAGAAACCACACAGTGCGGAGCTGAACTTATAGGTGATGATTCGATTTCAGCTGATGCGGAAATTTTGTCTATGGTTGTAGATTCTTTACTTGAGTCAGGACTTAAACAGTTCCAGATTTCCGTCGGAAATTCAGGATATTTTGGCGGACTGATCAAAGCTGCCGGACTTCTTGAGGAAGACGAAGATCAGCTTCGTGAACTTATATCAAACAAAAATTTCTATGGAGTCGAGGAATTTGTCGACACATTAGATCTTAAGGATGATCTAAAGGAACTGTTTAAACTGTTAGGCAATTTTGATATATCTGATGACGACCTCCAAAATGCAAAGCAGTTGGCAAAAAATTATCCTGATATACTTAAATCTGTTGTAACATTGGAAAGTCTAAGGGAATACATTACAGCATATGGAATAGAAAAATATGTTTCATATGAGTTCGGGCTTATAAGTGATTATAAATACTATACCGGAATTATTTTCCAGGGATTTACATATGGAACAGGTGAAGCAATAGTAAAAGGTGGCCGATATAATAATCTTTTAAGCCATTTCGGTAAAAAATCACCGGCAATCGGTTTTGCGATAGTCGTTGACCAGCTTATGGCGGCTTTACAGAGACAAAATATAGAAATTCCTGTCATAGAAGAGTCTGCACTTATTGTTTTTGAGGAAGCGGCTTTCAAAAAGGCTATTTCAAAATGTACGCTTATGAGAAAAAAGGGTATAAATGTCGAAATGATACTTAAAGATACTGAAAAATCAAAAGAAGATTATGCTGCATATGCGGTGTCGAACCATATTAATAAAGTTGAGTTTATAGAGGAATAGTGATGAGTGAAGACAGATATTTAACATTTGCATTGGGCAAGGGCAGACTTGCAAAAAAAACATTACAGTTATTTGAAGAAATCGGAATAACATGTGAGGAAATGAAAGATCCCGACACAAGAAAGCTTATTTTTGTAAATGAAGAATTAAAGCTTAAATTCTTCCTTGCAAAAGGACCGGACGTACCTACATATGTAGAATATGGTGCTGCGGATATCGGCGTTGTAGGAAAAGATACGATACTTGAGGAGGGCAGAAACATCTATGAAGTCCTGGATCTTGGATTTGGAAAATGCCGTATGTGTATCTGTGGTCCGGAAAGTGCCAGAGAACTGCTCCTGCACCACGATCAGATCCGTGTTGCAACAAAGTATCCACATATCGCCAAAGATTATTTTTATAATAAAAAACATCAGACAGTTGAGATTATTAAATTAAACGGTTCTATCGAACTTGCACCTATTGTTGGTCTTTCTGAGGTGATCTGTGATATAGTAGAGACAGGAACAACCTTAAAGGAAAACGGACTGACAGTACTTGAGGAAGTATGTCCTTTATCTGCAAGAGTTGTTGTAAATCAGGTTAGTATGAAAATGGATAATGAGCGCATTACAAAGTTGATAAGCGATCTGAAAACCGTAATAAAATAATCATTAAATAATAACATTTGTCATATTATGGAGGCAGAAATGAGAATTTTAAAATTAACAAAGGATTCAAAACAAAACATATTGGAGAACCTGCTTAAAAGAAGTCCGAACAACTATACAGAATATGAGAGCAGTGTAAACGAAATTATAAATAATGTAAGAGAAAACCGGGATAAAGCGATATTTGACTATACGAAGAAATTTGATAAGGCTGATATTGACGCTTCAAATATCCGTGTTACAAAAGAAGAAATACAGGAGGCCTATGATAAAGTTGATGAAAAGCTTCTTGCTGTGATCAGAAAATCCCTTGTAAATATTAAAAAATATCATGAAAAACAGCTCCAGAACTCATGGTTTACATCAGAGGATGGGATCATTTTAGGACAGAAGGTTACTGCGCTTGAAAAAGCCGGTGTATACGTTCCGGGTGGAAAGGCAGTATACCCTTCATCGGTTCTTATGAATGTACTTCCTGCAAAGGTTGCCGGAGTTGATAAAATCGTTATGTGCACACCTCCCGGAGCAGACGGAAAAGTATATCCTTCAACTCTTGTTGCTGCAAACGAAGCCGGTGTTGACGAAATATATAAAGTTGGCGGCGCCCAGGCTATAGCAGCTATGGCATTTGGAACAGAGAGCGTTCCAAAGGTAGACAAAATAGTAGGACCGGGAAATATTTTTGTTGCCCTTGCAAAAAAGGCGGTGTTTGGTTATGTAAGCATTGATTCAATCGCAGGACCAAGTGAGATTTTGGTACTTGCAGATGAAACCGCAAACCCAAGATATGTTGCGGCTGATCTTTTATCCCAGGCGGAACATGACGAGATGGCATCAGCTATACTTATCACAACAAGCAAAGAACTGGCCGAGAAAGTTTCTGACGAGGTAGAAGGCTTCGTAAAAGTTCTTTCAAGAAAAGAAATCATCCAGAAATCCCTTGATAATTATGGATATATCCTTGTCGCAGACAATATGGACGATGCAATAGATGCCGTAAATGAAATAGCATCTGAACATATGGAGATAGTTACAAAAGATCCGTTCACAGTCATGACACGTATCAGAAATGCAGGGGCAATCTTTATCGGAGAATATTCTTCAGAGCCTTTAGGAGATTATTTTGCAGGACCTAACCATGTGCTTCCGACAAACGGAACAGCAAAATTTTTCTCAGCACTCAGTGTTGATGATTTCATCAAAAAATCGAGCATTATCTCATATTCACGTGAAGCTCTTGAGAAGGTCCACACAGATATTGAGCAATTTGCACAGTGTGAACAGTTGACTGCGCACGCAAATTCGATTAAAGTAAGATTTGAAGATTAAAGGAGTTACGATTTATGGCAATGCGTACTGCAAATGTGAAACGACAGACAAAAGAGACAGATATTGATCTTGTACTTGATATTGACGGAACAGGAAAATCAAATATAAACACAGGAATAGGATTTTTTAACCATATGCTTGAAGGGTTCTCAAAACATGGATTTTTTGATCTGACCCTTAAATGTGATGGCGATCTTGATGTGGACTGCCATCATACAATAGAGGATTGTGGTATAGTTCTTGGAAATGCTATAAAAGAAGCAATCGGTGACAAAAAGGGCATTAAGCGTTTTGGAAGCTTTATCCTTCCTATGGATGAAACACTTGTTCTGTGTGCGATCGATCTGTCAGGACGTCCATATCTGCAGTTTGATGCACAGTTTAGCGCTGAACGTGTCGGAACAATGGATACCCAGATGGTAAAAGAATTTTTTTATGCTGTATCATATGCCGCCGGAATGAATTTACACATAAAAGTGATCACACCGGGAAATGATCATCATATGATAGAAGCAATGTTTAAGGCTTTCGCCAAGGCGCTTGATGATGCATGCTCCTTTGATAGCAGAATAAGTGACATTATGTCAACGAAAGGAAGTTTATAAATTGACAGGATTTAAAAATATTGTTGCCACTTTATATCTTAAAGATGGAAAGGCTGTCAAATCTCCAACAGATTTTACAGAATTTGAGGATGTATACGCACTGTGTCAATTGTACAACGACAGTGGAATTGATAAGATCATAATATTTGATCTGTCTACAGATGATGATGAACATGAAAAAAATATACATACAATAGAAAACATAAATAGGAATATTGATGTAAAAGTATGTGCCGGTGGCAATATAAACAGGATAGAGGATGTAAAAAAACTTCTTTATGCCGGATGTCTCCAGGTTATTTTTAATGCTACAAAGGATTCAAGTCTTTCTCTCGCAAACGAAGCGAGTGAGCGTTTCGGAAAAGACAGGATTTTAATGTCCATAAGCAATGTTGATTATATTTTTAAACATCAGGAAGAAATAGAAGATACTTTCCATGAGCTTCTTGTGCTGAACATAGATATAATAGATGCACTGGAAAATCTTACGTCCACTCCTTATGTCGTATATATGCCGGACAACGGTCTGGATAAAATATGTGATGTCTTAAAAAGAGAAACAGTAAGAGGGATTGCCGGCGCATTCATTAACGATCCGGCAAACGATATAATGGATTTAAAGACCACTCTCTCAGAAAGAGGGATACTTGTAGATAATTTTACCCCGGATCTTAAGTGGGAAGATCTAAAATTAAATTCTGATGGGATGGTACCGGTGATCGTCCAGGATTATAAAAACGAAGAAGTACTTATGCTTGCATATATGAACGAGGAAGCGTTTAATGTTACAATAAACAGCGGACGCATGACATACTGGAGCAGAAGCCGTAATGAGTTATGGACAAAAGGACTTACATCCGGACATTTACAGTATGTAAAATCACTCACAGCAGATTGTGATTATGATACGATTCTTGCAAAGGTTTCACAGGTTGGGGCAGCATGTCACACAGGAAACAGATCATGCTTCTTTAACAATATCGTAAAAAAAGAATTTGTAGAAAAAAACCCACTCAGGGTCTTAGAAACAGTGTACAATGATATTGTTGACAGGAAGAACAATCCTAAAGAAGGTTCTTATACAAATGAACTATTAGATAAGGGACTTGATGAAATCTTAAAGAAACTCGGTGAGGAGAGCACCGAAATTGTGATAGCAGCCAAAAATTCGGATAAAGATGATCTGAAGTTTGAGATATCTGATTTTATGTATAATTGCATGATCCTTATGGTTGAAAAAAATATCACATGGGAAGAGATAGCAAATGAACTTGCACAAAGATAATTAATTTTGAGGTAAAAATATATATGAGAAAATTAGCTTTAAGTGATGAGATACTTATGCAGGTAGATAAGCCTGCAAGATATATCGGAAATGAGCTGAACTCAGTTATGAAAGACACATCGCAGGTAGACATACGTTTTGCGATGTGTTTTCCTGATGTTTATGAGATAGGAATGTCTCATCTGGGTATACAGATCCTTTATGATATGTTTAACAGACGTGACGATGTATGGTGCGAAAGAGTTTATTCACCATGGCCGGATCTTCACGAAATTATGAAAAAAGAAAATATTCCATTATTCGGACTCGAGTCCCAGGATGCTATAAAAGAATTTGATTTTATTGGAATGACACTCCAGTATGAAATGTGCTACACAAACATTCTTCAGATTTTAGATTTAGCACAGATCCCGTTCAAATCAGCTGACAGGGACGAATCTGATCCAATAGTTATAGGCGGTGGTCCATGTTCATATAACCCTGAACCGATCGCTGATTTTTTTGACATATTTTATATAGGTGAGGGAGAAATAAGCTACGATGCGCTTCTTAACCTGTACAAGGAAAAGAAAAAAAGCGGATATGACCGCAATGAATTTTTGCGTGAAGCATCAAAAATCCCCGGTATATACGTACCATCTTTGTATACAGTCACATACAAAAATGACGGAACGATAGATTCATTTGACCCTATCTATGATGATGTGCCAAAGAATGTAAAAAAACAGGTTCAGATGGATCTGACTGATTCTGTATACCCGGAAGCTCCTGTCGTTCCGTTTATAAAAGCAACACAGGATAGGATTGTGCTTGAAATCCAAAGAGGTTGTATCCGAGGCTGCAGATTCTGTCAGGCCGGAATGATATATCGTCCAAACCGTGAAAAAGGAGTAGAACATTTAAAAGAGCTTGCCCAAAAACTTATAGCGTCAACAGGCTATGAGGAAATTTCTTTAAGTTCGTTAAGCTCGTCTGACTACGCAGAACTTGAGGAACTTATAAATTATCTTATTGATATTTGCAAAAAGAAAAAGATAAATATATCCCTGCCATCGCTTAGAATAGACGCTTTCTCTTTAGATATAATGCAGAAGGTACAGGACATCAAAAAGAGCAGCCTTACATTTGCACCGGAAGCCGGAACTCAGAGGCTTAGAAATGTTATAAACAAAGGTCTTACCGTAGAAAATATTATGGATGGCTCAAGACAGGCATTTGAAGGTGGATGGAATAAAGTAAAGTTTTATTTTATGCTTGGCCTTCCGACCGAGACAGAGGAGGATATGCGTGGAATTCCTGAACTTGCAGATCAGGTTGCCATGCTTTATTATGACACGGTTCCAAAGGAAAAACGAAATGGTAAATGCCAGATTACAATAAGTACGTCTTTCTTTGTTCCAAAACCTTTTACTCCATTCCAGTGGGCGAAAATGTATGACCCATCAGAATATCTCGGACGTGCCAAAATCGTAAATGACCATGTAAAAGAAATGCACAACAGAAAGAGCATACGATACAACTGGCATGAAGCTTATATTACCGTATTAGAAGGGATTCTGGCACGCGGTGACAGAAAAATTTCCGATGCGATATTAAAAGTTTACGAAAATGGCGGATATTTTGACGCATGGAGCGAATACTTTGATTATGACAGATGGCTTGATGCCTTTAGGGAATGTGGAATCGATCCTGACTTTTATACCAAAAGAGAGCGCAGCCTGGATGAAATATTTCCATGGGATTTTATAGACATAGGGGTTTCTAAGGATTTCATGAAAAGAGAATGGAAAAATGCGCTTGCAGAGTCGGTTACACCGAATTGCAGAATGCGCTGTTCTGCCTGTGGGGCAAAACAATTCGGAGGAGGTGTCTGCTATGAAAATTAGGATTAAATTCAAAAAATGGGGATGCATGAAATTTATCGGACATCTTGACATGATGCGTTTTTTCCAAAAGGCAATAAGGCGTGCAAATATTGATATAAAATATTCTGAAGGCTATTCTGCACACCAGATAATGTCGTTTGCGGCACCTCTGGGTGTTGGTATCACAAGCGATGGTGAATACTTTGATATAGAAGTTCTCTCCACCGAAAGTTCACAAAAAAGTCTTGATGCATTAAATGCGCAGATGGTAGATGGAGTAGAGGTTACTGGTTATGTGGCATTGCCTGAAAAAGCCAAAACGGCCATGTCCATTGTGGCCGCAGCAGATTACTATCTTTCTTACAAAGACGGATATGTAAATCCTCATACAACTGGTGAATGGAATGATATAATAAAAACAAACTTATTGGATAAAAGCGATTTTATTGTGACAAAGAAAACTAAAAAGAGCGAACGTGAAGTTGATATCAAGCCTCTTGTGTATGCTATCAAGGCTGTAGAGCTTGACGGAAAGCAGTATTTTTACTTAAAAGTTTCTACCGGAAGTATTGATAATATAAAACCGGAATTTGTTTTGGAATCACTTTATGGCAAATGCAATATAGAATACGATCCACTTGCGATTCAGATCCACAGAAATGATGTCTTTGCAAGGGATGAGAGTGGAGAACTTATTTCTCTGCTTGAAATGGGAGAGATTATTTCATAATGGATAAGGCTATTTTCACATATCATGAAAAAAACAACAAAAGCTTCATATTGTATGGTCTTTTAGATGAAAACCGCAAATATAAGGATTTTCAGTTGTTCCCAGCGGATGATTCCATAGTAAATGATATATATGTTGCAAGGGTAGGCAGAATTTTAAAAGGAATAAACGGAGCATTTGTAAACATATCTCCAAAACAAAGCTGCTATATTTCATTAAATGATCTGTCTGATCCTGTATACGTAAATAAAAAATCAAAAAAACCTGGAATCCATGAGGGCGATGAGATCCTTGTACAAATAGTAAAAGACGCAATAAAGACAAAAGAGCCTGTCGCATCTACGAAGTTATGCATATTTGGAGATCATATGATAATCTCGACAACCGATACATCTTTAGGAGTATCCGGTAAAATAAACAGGCTCCGTGCCAGCGAGATAAAGAAAGTATTAGATTCCGTGTGCAAAATGCATGAGACAGAAAATTTTGGCGTTGTTGTAAGGACAAGTGCGGCATCAATACCGGATGAACAGCTTATTGCAGACTTTAAAAAAACTTATGGTATTTTTAATGCAATTATGGAAAAATCGGCGCATTCACTCATTTATACAAAGCTTTACCAAAGCAGCAAGGATTACATTATGAAACTGAAATCCCTTGATATGACAGGGATTGAAAATGTTGTGACCGATCAAAAAGAATTATATGATAATATTTACAGCTATATGTCAGACTCTGCGATCAGTAATAGATTAAAGTTATATGATGACAGTGCTATAAGTCTCTCTTCTTTGTATGGTATACGTTCCATTATGGAAAATCTGACATCACGGATGGTCTGGTTAAAAAGTGGTGCGAATATAATAATAGAGCAGCTGGAAACACTTACATTTATTGATGTAAATACAAGCGGCAGCAGATCATTAAAATCAAACAGTATTTTTTCAGTAAATGCAGAAGCCGCAAAAGAAGCAGCTAAACAGCTTAAGCTCCGCAATATATCAGGTATGATAATCATTGATTTTATCAATATGAAAAATCCGGAAGAAAAAAACGAACTCATTAAAATACTGAAAGAAGAAATAAAAAAGGATTGTGTCACATGCACATTTATTGATATAACAAAACTGGGTCTGGTAGAGCTGACAAGAAAAAAACGTTATAAATCATTAAAAGAAATCATATATTCTACTTGACAGGTAGAGGATACTATGCTAGTATACTGGAGTATGCCGCACAGTGAGGTTTAAGTTTGCAATATCTGCAGCACCGTAACTGGCGAGTAATGATAAATAGGAGGTGCCATATGTACGCAATTATAGCAACAGGTGGTAAGCAGTACAAAGTTTCTGAAGGCGATATCATTACCATTGAAAAGCTTGGCGTTGAAGCTGGTGAGAAAGTTACTTTTGATCAGGTTTTAGTTGTAGGCGGAGATGAGCTCAAAGTTGGTGAGCCAACAGTTGCAGGTGCAACAGTTGAGGCTTCTGTAGTTAAAGAAGGCAGAGCTAAAAAAGTTATCGTTTACAAGTATAAGAGAAAAACTGGTTATCATAAAAAGAACGGTCACAGACAGGCGTTCACACAGGTTAAGATTGAAAAAATTAACGGATAATGATTAAAGTAACCGTTTATCAGAACACAGATGGTAAGAAGATCGGATTTTCATCTGTCGGTCATGCCGGATATGATGAATATGGACATGATATAGTATGTGCCGGTGTTTCAGCACTTGTGATCAATTGCATTAATTCAATCGAGAATTTCTGTGATGTCAGGTTTACAGTTGATGCTGATGACGAAGGCGGCAACATAAAATTTATGTTAGCTGATCCAGCAGACGGAGATTCGGAGTTACTTATCAATTCAATGATTCTGGGACTAAAAGGAATACAAAATGACTATGGGAATGATTATATCATTCTAAATTTCAAGGAGGTGTAAGACATGTTGAATATGAACCTTCAGTTTTTTGCTCATAAAAAGGGAGTTGGTTCTACAAAGAACGGACGTGACTCTGAGTCTAAGAGATTAGGCGCTAAGAGAGCAGACGGACAATTCGTAAAAGCTGGTAATATTCTTTACAGACAGCGTGGTACTAAGATTCATCCTGGTACAAACGTTGGTATCGGTGGAGATGATACATTATACGCAAAGGTTGACGGCGTATTAAGATTCGAGAGAGTTGGAAGAGATAAAAAACAGGCTTCCGTTTATCCAGTAGTTAACGAATAAGATTAGAAACCCCGACTTTTTATAGCCGGGGTTTTTGTGTTAAATTAAACATGATAATTGTAACTATAATTGGTTAATAAATATTTGAATATATCATTAACTTCTTGAAATATATTGAGGTAGAAAATTATGTTTGCAGATCGTGCAAAAATTATTATAAAATCTGGAAAAGGCGGAGATGGACATGTTTCATTCCGTCGTGAAAAATATGTGCCGGATGGAGGTCCTGATGGCGGCGATGGTGGAAGAGGCGGAGATGTCATATTTGTTGTAGATGATGGATTGAATACACTTACCGATTACCGCCACAGACGAAAATTTGCTGCTGAACCAGGTCAGGAAGGCGGCAAGAAAAACTGTCATGGAAAAAATGGAGCAGATCTAGTATTAAAAGTTCCAGAAGGAACTATAATAAAGGATGCCGAGACAGGGAAGGTTATAGCCGATATGTCTGCTGACAACCGGAGGCAGATTGTGCTAAAAGGAGGTAAAGGAGGTCTGGGAAACCAGCATTTTGCAACTTCCACAATGCAGGCTCCTAAATATGCCCAGCCGGGACAGGATGCAATTGAGATTGAGGTTATGCTTGAACTTAAAGTTATAGCGGATGTGGGACTTGTAGGATTCCCTAACGTAGGTAAGTCAACGCTTCTTTCACGTGTTACAAATGCAAAACCTAAAATAGCTAACTATCATTTTACCACATTACAGCCAAACCTTGGTGTTGTGGATCTTGACGGAAGCTTTGGATTTGTAATAGCAGATATTCCGGGACTGATCGAAGGTGCATCTGAGGGTATCGGACTAGGTCATGAGTTTCTGCGCCATATAGAACGTACAAAGGTAATGATCCATATGGTTGATGCTGCAGGCACAGAAGGCCGTGACCCTGTTGCTGATATAAAAGCTATAAACAAAGAATTAGAAGCATATAACCCTGATTTATTAAAGAAACCACAGGTTATAGCTGCCAATAAGATCGATGCGATCTATGGTGACGAAAATGAGGTCATAGAAAATTTAAGAAACGCATTTGAACCTGAAGGAATAAAAGTTTTTCCAATTTCTGCTGTAAGCGGAAAGGGACTAAAAGAGCTTTTATATGAGGTAAAAAATCTTCTTGAAAAATGTCCTAAAGAAGTCACAGTATATGAAGCAGAATATGATCCTGCATTAAGTTTCTATAAAGATGAACCTTATACTATCGAGCGTGCAGATGATGCAGCATTTGTTGTTGAGGGACCAAAAATCGAAAAAATGCTTGGATATACAAATATTGATTCTGAAAAAGGATTTTTATTCTTCCAGAGGTTCCTTAAGGAACAGGGTATCCTCAAGGAACTTGAAGAGCGTGGAATCGAAGATGGCGATACTGTAAGAATGTATGGCCACGAATTTGATTATTACAAATAAAAGGAGAAAATAAATGGAAATGACAAGCAAACAGAGAGCTTATTTAAGCAGTCTTGCAAGTACGATCACACCAATATTCCAGATTGGAAAAGCATCTCTTACACCTGAGATAATCGAGGCTATAGATCAGGCACTTGAAAAAAGAGAACTCATAAAAGTTTCTGTTTTAAAGAACTGTATAGATGATCCAAGAGAAATAGCAAGTGTAATTGGCGAGAGAACACATTCCACTGTTGTTAAAGTTATCGGTAAAAAAATGATTTTTTATCGCAAGGCAAAGAAAAATCCAAAAATAAATCTTCCGGAATAAGATGAAAACTGCAATTTTCGGCGGTGCATTTGACCCTATCCACAATGGTCATATTAATATGATGGAATCAGCAATGAATGAATATTGCCTTGACAGAGTTATTGTTGTTCCATCAGGACATTCGCCTAACAAAGACGAACGTAATATGACATCATTTGAACACAGATTTAATATGTGCCAGATAGCCGTCAGAAACCTCAAAAGCATTACAGTAAGTGATATTGAGCATATGTGCAACTCTACAAGTTATACATATGCCACACTTCTTAAATTTAAAGAAATGTATCCTCTTGATGAATTATATTTTATTATGGGCGCTGATTCACTGGATTATTTTGAAAAGTGGTATCATCCTGAAATAATAGCACAGACCGCTGCAATCCTTGTTATATCAAGGGAGGATATGGATATTGATGTTATTTCTGCCAAAATAAAGGAAATAAATACAATTTTTCCTGCTGATATCAGAATAGTACATTGTAACAAAATTGATGTTTCCTCAACTATGATACGTTCAAATATAAAAAAACATCAGGATATTACAGGTCTTTTACCCGGAAAAGTTATTGATTATATAAGGCAGAATGAATTATACAGGTGATGAAATGGATTTAAAAGATATAAAAAAGAAAGTAAAGAAATCAATGGATAAGCAGCGCTATGATCATACAAAAGGAGTTATGTATACAGCCGGATGCCTTGCAATGGCAAATGAGTATCCTATAGATAAGGCTATGCTTGCCGGACTTTTACATGATTGCGCAAAATGTATTCCAAACAATGAGAAAATAGATATCTGCCGGAAGCATGATATACTTGTCTCACAGGTGGAACTTGACAATCCCGGACTTTTACATGCAAAGGCAGGAATGGTTCTCGCAGAAGAGGAATATCAAATTACCGATCCGGATATACTTCATTCTATAAAAGTCCATACTACCGGGGAACCTGGCATGAACATGCTGGATAAAATAATATTCGTAGCTGATTATATAGAGCCTGGTAGAAATGAAGCACCAAGACTGGAATATCTTCGTAAAATTGCATTCCATGATATCGATATGACTGTAGCAGAGATATTGCATGATACAATACATTACCTAAATTCAAAGAGTGGTGCAATTGACCCGGCAACCCAGATTACATATAATTATTATGAAAGATACAGAAAGGAAACACATTAATGGAAACGATCGAATTGGTTAAGAAAGTAGTTGAATCTCTTGAAGATAAAAAAGCAGAAGATATAACAGTTATAGATATCCGCGAAGTATCATCCATTGCCGATTATTTTATTATTGCAAACGGAAGTAATGCAAATCAGCTCACTGCAATGGAAGATGCTGTTGATGAGGCTATGTATAAAAATGGAGTGCATCAGAAACAAGTTGAAGGTACCTCAAACTCTACATGGATCCTGATGGATTATCAGGATATAATCGTTCATTTATTCTCTAAAGAAGATCGTCTATTCTATGATCTTGAAAGAATATGGCGTGATGGAAAAATAATTGATATTAAAGAATTATAGATATATAGATAATTTGTAATTAACCAGTACAGAAGTCCCTGCATCAGGATATGTATATTCTGATGCAGGGATTTTGTATAAATATACTTGTTATTTGAAAAGTTATTTAAAAAATCTGAATACTCCAAATACTTTTCCAAGGATTTCACAATCATTTACGATTATAGGATCCATTGTATCGTTTTCAGGCTGAAGTCTGATATATCCATCTTCTTTATAAAAAGTCTTAACTGTAGCTGAATCTTCGATCAATGCTACGACCATGTCTCCATTTCTGGCTGTATTCTGCTGCTCAACAAGAATAGTATCACCATTACATATACCGGCATTGATCATACTTTCACCCTTTACCCTGAGCATGAAAGTTTTGTTATTAGGCATATATTCGGCTGGAATAGGAAAGTAACTTTCGATATTTTCAGCAGCAAGGATAGGCTGACCGGCAGCAACCTGTCCTACGACAGGTACATTTACCATCTCGCGGCGGGTAAGTGCGAATTCTTCATCTATTATTTCGATAGCTCTGTTTTTTAAAGGATCTCTTCTTATATATCCTTTTCTTTCAAGAGTTTCTAAATGAGCATGAACAGAAGAAGTCGATTTAAGCTGGACTGCCTCGCATATATCACGCACAGAAGGCGGATAGCCTCTGTTTAATATTTCGTTCTTTATGAATTCAAGAATTTCTCTCTGTTTATCTGAAATTTTCTCTGTAGACATATAAATCCTCCAATATGTATTCATTTATTAAATGCGTAAAAAAAGCAAAAAGCTTATTTAAATTAACTATATAAAGTATAACATACTAAAATATTAATAGCAAACATATATTCAGAAAATTTGTTCGAATCTCTATTGACAAACATCTGTTCGGGGAGTATATTATAAACATGCAGACAAACAGTTGTTCGATGGAGGCGTTTTATCATGGAGAGAAAATTAAAAGCTACGGAAATCATCAATTTAAAGAAAAATTCTATTTTATTTATCCTATTTGCAGCTATCTTATTATTCATCATCCTTGGGAGCAGTATCCATATTCTTGCAAATGGTTCTGATAATCGTCCATTTAATAAATATTATACCAGTATTCAGGTTGAAGATGGTGACACACTTTGGAGTATCGCTGATAAATATATCGGAGAAAATTCTGTTGATAAGGAATCCTATGTTAATGATATATGCCGGATGAATAATCTAACAGACGGACAGATACATTCTGGTGAATATATAATTGTTGCATATTATTCCCATGATATTAAATAGGTTTTTGTGCATTGCTAATTTATTCATTTTCCATTATAATAAGGTGGATTAAGGAGTAAATTTATGTTCAATCTATTTTATGTAATATTTATGAATTTTCACAGGGCTCCGCTCATAATCCCCAAAATGCGTTATATGGCTGATCACCCTGAAAAATACACTGAAATTCAGAGATATGAGATGACCAAACACTGTATATATCTGATGAATAAAACTGGTAAAATAACTACACAGGCATTCGGTCTGGAGAATCTTCCTGAACAAGGAGGCTATATAATGTACCCTAATCATCAGGGGAAATATGATCTTCTAGGAATAATATATACGCACCAGAAAGTATGTTCTTTCGTAATGGATAAAGCTAAGTCGCACACAATGCTCGTTCGTGAATTTGTTGATCTTGTGCAGGCTAAAAGATTGGAAAAAGATAATCCACGTCAGGGAATTACTATAATTAATGAAGTAGCAAGAGACGTTGCAAAAGGAAAGAGATATGTACTGTTTCCAGAAGGTGGGTATAAATTCAATAATAAAAACAAAGTCATGGATTTTAAAGCAGGCAGTTTTAAAATCGCATTAAAATCTCATGTACCGATTGTTCCTATAGCACTTATTGATTCGTATAAAGTATTCAATAGTTTTCATATTGGACCTATAACGACACAGGTTCATTACCTAAAACCGATAGAGTACGATGAATATAAGACTATGAAGACACAGGAGATAGCTGCTCTTGTAAAAAAACGTATAGAAGATAAAATAGCCGAGGTATTGGATAGATAATCCATATCTTGGCTATTATTTATTGTATGTTATCATCAGCGTCATTCAGTTTCCATGTATGCAATATGTAATGCACATATAAAATGGATAGTAAGGGAATTATTTTGTGCAGAAATGATATTTTTCTTGCTAAAACCTCTTGATTATTGTTATTGTTGTACTATAATAAAGGTATGCAGTAAGAAACTAATATATACATTATTGGGAGGTGTTTTTATGATTAGTTTTTTTATTTGCCTGGCATTACTTATCGGAGGTTACTTTGTATACGGCAAAATTGTCGAGAACACTTTTGCTCCGGATGACAGGGAAACGCCGGCAGTTCGGATCAATGACGGTGTAGATTATGTAGTCATGCCGCAGTGGAAACTGTTTTTGGTACAGCTTCTCAACATCGCCGGACTTGGACCAATCTTCGGTGCAATGCAGGGAGCCCTTTGGGGACCAGTAGTATTTTTATGGATTACGTTTGGTACCATTTTTGCAGGTGGTGTACATGATTATTTTTCAGGTATGCTTTCTGAACGTAATAATGGTGCATCTATTTCGGAGGTATGTGGTATCTACCTTGGAAATCTGATGAAAAACGTAATGAGAATTTTCAGTGTTGTTTTACTTGTAATGGTTGGTACAGTATTTGCTGTAGGTCCTGCCGGACTTATTGTTACCCTTTTCAAAAATGGAGGACTATCAGGCATAGTTACCAGCACAGAATTCTGGCTTTGGATCATTCTCCTATATTATTTTATCGCAACATTTATTTCAATCGATAAAATAATAGGACGAATATATCCTGTTTTTGGTATCTGCCTTATCGTAATGGCAGTAGGTGTTATTATCGGAATATTTACTCATTCTGAATACCAGATACCTGAGTTGTGGAGTAACTTCAGAAATATGCATCCAGACGGCAAACCAATATGGAGTTTTATGTTTATTACAGTTGCCTGCGGTGCTATATCAGGATTCCATTCAACACAGTCACCTCTTATGGCTCGTTGTATGAAATCAGAGAAACAGGGACATTTTGTATTTTATGGAGCGATGGTTGCTGAAGGTGTTATTGCTTTAATATGGGCAGCTGCAGGATGTGCAATCTATAAAGTGACAGGCGGTCTTAGCACAGGACTTAGTGAGGTTCTTGCAGGCGGACAGTCAGCTGCAATCTATGATGTATGTATAAAGACAATGGGAAGTGTTGGAGTAGCACTTGCTATGATAGGTGTAATTGTCTGTCCTATCACATCAGGAGATACAGCATTCCGAAGCGCAAGACTTGTTTTAGCTGACTGGTTTAAGATTGATCAGAACAAGCTTCAGAAACGACTTATACTATGTGTACCATTGCTTGCAGTCGGAGCATTTGTAGGACATCTTGATTATGCAGTTGTATGGAGATACTTCAGCTGGACTAACCAGACACTTGCTATGATAGTTCTCTGGACAGCCAGCATGTACTTATACAGGGAGAAAAAGAATTATTGGATCACAGCCGTCCCAGCTACATTTATGAGTGCTGTTTCAATGACATATTTCTTCTGTGCTGATGAATGTTTAGGATTCTCTACAACAGTAGCTTATCCGGTAGGAATAATACTTGCAGCACTTTTCCTTGGCATATTTATACATGCCACAAGAAAACCTGCTAAAAATAATCAGTAATAATACACATCGGAAATGAGGCTTTTAATATGATTAGACCACAAAGGCTTGGCAAAGATACTTTGCCGGAAAACGAATTAAAAGAAGATAAAAAAACATGTCATAAATTTGGTCCCTGCGGAGTGGGACAAAAAGCAATATATTTGAATAGCTTCTATATTGATAGACAATACTATGTACCTATGAAGTCGGTCAAAAGAGTATTTAAACGGATTGCTATGAGCAAAGGCGGTTTTACCGGAAGGGGAGTATTTGCAACATTGCCATACCTTGTGGTCGAATTTGATGATGGCAGACAAAAGCAGTGTAATTTCAAGCATGAAGAAGATGTGGACAGAATTCTTGCATACATAGAAGATAATTTTCCTGATATACCTCTGCACAGTGAAGCGGCGGAGCAGAAGCTCCGTGAAAAGGAACGTAATTTAGAAAAAAAGCGGCTTGCAGGAAATATATCGGATACTGCCAGAAATAATATATCTATTCTTGATAATGCGATAAAATATCTGCACAAGGATTCTGATTTATATCTGAATTTAAGCCAGTCTGCCAAAAAGAAGAGAGTGTATGACCGAAGCAATCCGGCTTATAAATGGGTTGCACTTGCTATTACGATTATAGGACTCGGTGCCTTTTTCTATGGTGTATATTCAGTCATCACACATGCCGGATTTGGAATTTATTTTCTGCTGTTCGGACTAGCTGCGATATTTCTTTTTTCCGGAGCAAGCGTATTGCCTACTTCCAAAAACAATAAACATTATATCGAAAAACAGCTTGTCAGATCAATTGATGATATGCAGCGATACATAAAAACTTATCCTGATTTTCCAGTTCCGGCACATTATGCTCATCCTGTAGTTTTAAAAAGAATGCAGGATATCCTAAAAGATAAAAGAGCTGAGACGATGTCTGAAGCGCTTGAAGTTTTAAAGAATGATTTAAAAGCTTTAAATTCAAGTGTTGTAGTCGAACAGGAAGAATATGATGAAATTGTAGCCATCAAGCCAATGTTTCTTGTAATGGATTACAAATAAATAATCTAAATAAAATAATCAATAAAATAACCATATGGATACGGTCATAATGATCAGACCGTTTCATATGGTTATTTTTGTGGCGATATGTTTATATTATTTTATAGCATATTACTCTTCACGAAGATGTACATATTTTGCGGCAGCACGACGTCGGTTATCTTCCTGGGCTGCATAATGTTTTCTTGTTGTGTTTACATCTTTATGTCCCAGAACATCAGCAACCAGGTATATGTCACCGGTTTCCTGATAAAGAGTTGTTCCGTATGTACTGCGAAGCTTATGTGGTGTAATATTTTTTACGGTCGTAACAAGCCTTGAATATTTCTTTACTAATTTTTCTACTGAACGGACAGATATTCTCTTTTTCTGAAGAGACAGGAAAAGTGCATTGGTATGTCCGTCTACTGCCGTAATACATGACCGTTCTTGCCAATAGTCAATTAATGCATCACGTACTTCATCCCCGAAATATACAATTGCTTCGGCGCCACCTTTACGGTGAACCTTTATACCATTATTTTTAAAATCAACATCATCCAGATCCAGCCCGACACATTCTGAGACACGGATTCCTGTTCCGAGAAGAAGTGTCATAAGCGCAAGATCACGCACTTTTGTTTTTTCGTGAAATTTCTGTTGATTTTTCGACAGATTTTCTCCTGACTCAACCTCATCCAGCAGCCTTGCGACTTCGTCAACATCTAGCCGTATAATATTTTTTTCGTGTATTCTTGGAAGACTTACTTTACTTGCAGGATTTGTATCAATAAATTCTTTTCTAAAATAAAAATTGTAAAATGTCCTCAGTGAAGCAAGCTTTCGTTTGATGCCTTTTTCATCATTGGTATGTGCCACACCATCTTTTTCATAATACTTCAGGTAAAATAAATATTCTTCAATATCAGATGGGCTTATCTGATCCAGCAGACTCATCGGAAAATCCTGTATATTGTATTTTTTTAATGAGGGATTCGCATTTTTCATATATTCAAAAAAAGTTAAAAGATCATATGCATATGCAATTTTTGTTCTGGAAGATTTGTCTGAATCTATACCAATAAAAAAATCAAGGCAGAATTTTGGAAGCTGTTTTATCATTTCTCTTAATTTTAACTCATTTTTTATATTGATATCTTCATAATAAGCTTTATCTTTCATTTTTGAGTTCCTTTTCTGTATTAAATATAACTATATAAATAATATGAAAATTATTGCCTGTTCGGTGTACACTTTATCCAGTCATCAATATTTCCATTTTGTATGGCAGAAAACAGACGTTTTTTAACACCGGGATTTTCCAGATTAAGCTGTCTGACAAGCTGCTTTACATATTCGCGTTTTGTATGTCCGTCATAAGGGCAGGGATTCTTACATACAGGCAGATCATATTTGTTTTTAAATCCTTTGACTTCGGACTCTCCGACATACATTAGTGGACGGATTATTGTAAGACCACTATCATCTAACGGAGTGACAGGCGCAAATGAGTAGAATTGTCCTTCATATAAAAGAGACAGAAGCATGGTTTCTATTATATCATCCATGTGGTGCGCATATGCGATTTTGTTGCACCCGATCGACAGAGCAAAATCATTCAAAGCACCCTTGCGAAGCTTTGCACACCATGAACATGGACTTGCCTGCTCCTTCGACTTTTCGAGCGAGATCCTTCCGATATCTGTTTTTACTATGTAGAAATCAACACCAAGCTCATCGCACAGTGTCTGCACCGGGGAAAGAGTAAAATCATCATATCCCAGGTCCACGGCTATAGCTGCAAGTTCAAAATGAATTGGATAAAAACTGCGTATGCCCGCAAGTGCATATAAGAGGGTAAGGGAATCTTTTCCTCCAGATACACCGATGGCTATTTTGTCATTTTCAGTTATCATATTGTAATCGTCAAGAGCCTGACGAACTTTGCTGTATAATTTTTGTAATTTCATAAAAAGTATTATACTATATTTTGATGAATTTTTAAATAAAACAAATTAGAGTAGAACTTCATATTTGTTTTAAAAAGGCGGTTGAAAAATCAACCGCCTTGAGATGTAATCAAATTAAGGAAAGAGTAAATCGGATATAAAAATTCCGATAACCTCAGTAGAAAACTATTTGAAAATAGCACCAAACTTTGGCTGGGTGCTATTTTATTATATCCATCAATGTATGTAAGCGCAATAAAAATGGTATTGATTAAGGTTAACACTTCAATCAGACTCATTATTATCAGCCTCCATTCCATCCAGATATAAGTCATATATCTTTCTGAACTAGAGGCTATCGAAAAATCACACCCGGCTCTATCTTTATTTGATTATTGACAAAATTATATCACAAAGTAGTTGCCGCAACAATGTAAAAACTTTGTATTTTAGCATTATATTGATTCCATATAGTCATTTTCTCCCATCTGTGCTATAATATAAATCGCTTCAAAAAACTTGCATCTTTTTTGCAGATTTCGTGGACAAATCACAAAAAAATACACTATATATATGAAAGTAAATATATTAACTATAAATGAGCAAGTTCGTGATTTTGCATAAAAGAAAGACACCTTGAATTCGATTATTATATTTTACTGTGAGATTGTTATATTAGCGATAGTGAAATGGGGTAGAGAAGAGTTGAAAAGGCAGACGGATAAGAAACAAAGATAAAATAGTAAAAATAGAATAGAACAAAGAAAGAATATGGAGATAAAACAGAAAGGAATAAACAATGAATGTAAATCCTATAACAAGATTGGATTATCCAGATCTGGACGTGATCCGCGTAGAAGACACCTATTATATGGTATCCACAACCATGCACTTTATGCCGGGCTGTGAGATTCTGCAGTCTTTTGATCTGGTGCACTGGGAGCATGTGACTTATGTCTATGAGACGTTGGATCATACGGATGCGCAGCAACTGAAAAGCGGTCAGAATATTTACGGACAGGGCATGTGGGCAGCTTCCCTGCGCTATCATGAAGACCGATTTTATATCTGCTTTGTGGCAAATGATACCCGTAAGACTTATTTGTATACTTCGAAAAAAATAGATGGTCCATGGAAAAAGCAGCTGATAGAAGGCTTTTATCATGACGGCTCTTTATTATTTGATGAGGATGGCAGAAACTATATTGTATATGGAAATGATGAAATCTGGATTACAGAATTGAATGAAGATTTGACTGCACCAAAGAAGGACGGATTACATCGTCTTTTAGTCAGTGATCATAAGAACCCGGAGCTAGGCTATGAGGGTTCTCATATTCAAAAAATAAACGGCTATTATTATATTTTTCTGGTTCATTCCCTGAGAGACCGCTGGATGCGGACGGAAGCATGCTTTTACAGTGATTCTCTGGAAGGAGAATTCACGGGTGGAGATGTACTTTGTGATGATCGTGGATATTGTGGACAGGGCGTGGCACAGGGAGGAATAGTGGATACGCCGGATGGAAAGTGGTATGCAATGCTGTTTCAGGATTCCGGAGCAGTTGGACGGATTCCTATTCTGCTTCCGGTTACCTGGAAGGATCATTTTCCGGTTTTTGGACAGAACGGACATGTGCCGGAAGAAATAGAGGTTCACAGTACCAGACCAGGATATATTTATCAGCCATTAGTGGGAAGTGATGATTTCTGTAATGGGCTGCTTCCGCGCTGGCAGTTTAATCATGATCCAGATCCACGGTACTATCATCTGGATGCATTGCAGGGAACCTATACAATTACAACACGGGAAGTTTGTACAGAGCTTACACAGGCAGTAAATACGCTTACGCAAAGGATGAGTTATCCGTCCTGTGCAGCTGAGGTTACTGTTGATGCTTCTGCATTGAAAGAGGGCGATGTCGCAGGTTTGTGTGCGTTGCAGAGCTGTTATGCTGCAGTTGGCATTACAAAACATCATGGAAAATATGAAGTCCTTATGCTGGATAAAAAAGAAGATGGTATATTGGATATGACGGAAGGAACTGTTGTTGAATCACACCAGATGGATTTTCGTCTTGAAGCAGATTTCTGTAACATGAAGGATGAAGCACGCTGCTATTACCGGGTAAATAAGGGAGACTGGCTACCCATCGGAACCGTGCATAAGCTGTATTTCAAACTGGATCATTTTACTGGTTGCCGGTTTGGTCTGTTCTGCTATGCGGCAGAGGAAACAGGAGGAAGTGCCTGCTTCCGGGATTTTAAGTATTATGATGTTGATGAAATCTCATAAAGATAGAACTGCATAAAATAAGTGTCGGAATTTACTCAAATTCTTCCTACTTTGGACATTGGTTTTTACAACGGTATTGTATAGTGAAGCAGAGGAAAAACAAAACATGTTTCAGAGATAAGAAACGATTATGAGAATTAAGAGTATGATGAAGGGTATGCTTGCTGTTGTAGTGGCAATGTCTATGGCAGCATCTGACTATCTTGGAGCAATAGCAGATGAAGATTATGTCAAGGCACTTCCGAGCAATAGCTATGAAGACCATGGAGGAGCATTACTGGACGGACCGGAAGCAGGATACAAGGTTACCTATACACAGGCTGATGCAGAAGCGGTTACGGCTGAAGATGGAAGGTTATTCTGATGGATGAGCATCTGGCAGATTCCGACGCTATAGATTATGATATGGATCGTGCAGATGGAGAATGGGCATTATCTGACTATGTACAAAAGGGTATTGAAGTATTGGATAATGACATCGGATTCTTTATGATGTGTGAAGGTGGAAAGATTGACTGGGCATGTCATGCAAATGATGCCGGCGCAAAGGATAAAACAGAGGATCTTCATAAAATGATAAAGGAGTATAAGTTTGCGATTACACCACCTATTGGCTGGAACAGCTATGATTATTATGACACTACGGTGAAATTATTTGCAGATACTTTAAAACGTTCCGTCATTGAGATTATTTATTCAGAAGCAGCACGCACCGGAAATGGATGGTAGAATTAAACTTTGCAATTTTCATAACAATGATGTGCGGTAAAATACATTGACAGTCACCATATCTTTTGCTATAGTCTTTTAAAGCGAAGGCGATTAATTAAATACACACTACCTCTGAGGGAGTAGTTCGCGTATTCTTAAATATACGTGGTTTGTCAACAGACCGGTCAATAGACCTGGCAAACATTAAAGAATGAGACTCAAGTATGCAGCACACAATAAAGCTATATAAGCCATATAATTATAGCTTTATAAGGTTTCGTGTCTGCATGCGAGGGTCTCATTTTTTCATATGGGAGAATTTAATCGCCGCACACTAGGCAAAAGGGAGAAAAATATGGTATTATTTATTGAAATCCTGCTCATAGGAGTAGGTTTGTCAATGGACGCCTTCGCAGTATCCATCTGCAAGGGACTTGGAATGACAAAGGTAAACAGAAAACAGGCGCTGACAATCGGTCTGTATTTCGGAGGATTTCAGGCGCTCATGCCGTTTATCGGCTATATGCTGGGCATCCGGTTTGAGAAGTACATCACAAGCATTGACCACTGGATAGCATTCATTCTGCTGGGATTTATCGGTGGAAAGATGGTTTATGAGGCAGTAAAGGAAAAGGATGATGACGCGGTCGTGGAAAAAGACCTGGCGCTCAATCAGGGAGAGATGCTTCTGCTTGCAATTGCGACAAGCATCGATGCGCTGGCAGTCGGAATCATGTTTGCATTTACCTATGACAGCTTAAACATCTACTGGGCTATTGCAATCATCGGACTTACAACCTTCGTGCTCTCAATCATCGGAGTCATAGTCGGAAACTTTTTCGGCAATAAATATAAAAAGAAATCAGAGATAGCCGGAGGAATCATTCTTATACTCATAGGCGTGAAGATATTGCTTGAGCATCTGGGAATTATAAGCTTTTAAAAAATAAAAAACGGAGGAATCAACATGGAAAATTTCATCAATAATGCACCGTTTATAGTGGTGCTGCTCTGTCTCATAGTGGGCTTTGTATTTCTGGTAAAGGGCGCAGACCTGTTCGTGGAGGGCAGCTCAAGCGTGGCAAAGCGCTTCAAGGTGCCGTCACTTATTATTGGACTGACAATTGTTGCGATGTGAACCTCGCTACCTGAAACCGCGGTCAGTGTGGCAGCATCCATAGCACACAATAATACGCTTGCAGTCAGCAACGTGACAGGCTCAAACATATTTAACCTTATGGTAGTAATCGGTGTGTGCGCTTTGATGACACCGGTCGTGGTGGACGGAGCATCATTAAAAAGGGATTTCCCATTTTCGATGATATGTGCCATTTTACTTCTTGTCATGGGAACAATCGGCATGACACTCGGCAGAGTGGACGGAATAATACTGCTCGGCTGCTTTGCAGGATACATTTTCTACCTTATCAGACACACATTAAAGCAGAACAGACAGTCATCAGATGAGGAGGTCGATGAGATACCTCTCATCTCAATGCCAAAAGCAGTGATTTTCATTCTAATCGGAGCTGTCGGTATCGCAGTAGGCGGAGATGTCGTAGTAGACAGTGCAAGCCGCATAGCGATTGACCTTGGAATGAGCCAGACACTCGTCGGACTGACCATCGTATCTATCGGAACATCACTTCCGGAGCTTGTGACCTCAATAGTCGCAGCCAGAAAAAACGAGGTCGATATGGCACTCGGAAATGCCGTCGGCTCATGTATTTTCAACATACTCATGGTGCTCGGAATTGCATCAGCCATCAGCCCGATAGCATTCATACAGGAAAATATCATAGATATTATCGTGCTTGTGGTATTTTCGCTCATCGTGTGGGTTATGGCATGGACAAAGCGTGAGATAAAAAGAGGCGAGGGCATCATCATGCTGCTAATGTATGCAGCATATACAGCGTATATTATTATACGATAGGGTAAAATACCTTTTGAACCTTTAATGCATAATATTACTTAGAAAATGTGCAGATACTTATTGAGTATCTGCATATTTTTTATTCAAATATATGCATAAAGGAGGAAAGTATGCAACAAAATATGTCAATGCAAAATATATCCATAGTAAATAGAAAATTTCCCACAAATTTTACACAGCCACCTCAATATATTTTCAATTATTTGTTACGCTTATAAGTGCAGAAACAAAGATTACAAAACATGCACGAATATTTTTATGAAAAGCAGACTATAATTTATGATTAAGTAACAAAACAGGAGGCAATAATTTGACATACGATGAGATAAAAAAGAATAAGGAGATCTGTGAATGTTTAAAGAAAGGGAATGAAAACCTTGGAGTATTGGGCTTTACAGACCATTCGGCAGCTCATTGCACAATGGTAGCCAAAAGAGCAGCATATATATTAAAGAAATTCGGTTACAGCGAATCTGATATTGAAATGGTAAAAATCGCGGGATTTATGCATGATATCGGAAATGTGGTAAACAGAAGCCGTCATGCGGAATATGGTGCAATACTGGCAAACGAGATACTCAAAGAAACAGATATGAGTCTGAAGGATAGGATAACGGTTGTGTCTGCGATAGGACATCATGATGAGTCAACCGGAGGGGCAACGGATCCTATTTCAGCAGCACTCATCATAGCAGATAAAACTGATGTGCGCAGAAACCGTGTAAGGAACAAGGCAAAAGAAAATTTTGATATACACGACAGGGTAAATTATGCAGTAACAGATGCAGCTCTTAAAATAAATATGGATAAAAAAGTCATAGCGCTTAATCTGCAGATTGATACGAAAATCTGCTCTATGTATGAGTATTTTGAAATTTTCTTAGGTCGAATGATGATGTGTCGTGGCGCAGCAGAGGTGCTAGGTGCAACTTTTAAGCTTACGGCAAATGGTTCAAAGGTGTTATAGAAAATGAGGCATCATCAGAATGTGTGAGCGTTTAGCTGCCACTGACAGCACCTCCATCCTTTTTGTGCTTGATTATTTTTTATCTGGTATTGAATTCAAGGATTCAGAACAGGTATTATAACGGTGGCGGAATATATATCATTTTCGTGATTGATCACGCAGAAGCCACCGCATGCCTCGGCAGAGTCCTTTACATTTTTCAGACCATATCCGTGAATAAAATCTATTTTTTCAAAATCATCAGGTGCCTTGTCAGGATCTGCAATCACATATGTGTTTGCAACGTGTATGGTAAAGGTGCCGTCTACAGTTCTTACCGCAACCTTGATATTTGCTCCGATTTGTCCACGGCAGGCATTAAGCGCATTATCAAGCAGATTTCCTAGAATGATAGTCAGGTGATAATCATTGACAGGAATAGTGGCTTTGTCAAATTTCAGATTGGTGTGCAGAGTGATACCTTGGGCTTTTGTCTGAAGCAGCAGGTTGCTTACAAAGGCATCTATAACGAGATTTCCTGTATTAATAGTACAATAGCGTGATTCGAGGTCGTGCATAATCTCTTTAGAATAAGGGATTATATCGTCATATTTTTTCTCAGTAACACAATTTTCAATATAAAACAGATGCTTTTTGGTGTCGTGCATAAAGCTACGTATATTTTTGTAGGCAGCACCAAGTTGCTCGTATTTGTTGCGCTGAAATTCAATCTGTTCTTTTTGGATGGTAAGCTGAAAGCGGAGCTCTTCGTTTTCGAGGACGTTGTAAAACAATATATAGTTCATAATATTTATAAACAATATAAAGGCTGCAAAAATGAAATAGGCAGACGGAATATTTATATTTAGATATAAAATTGGTTTTGATAGTAACAGGCACATAGAAAGTACCGGAATAACCAATAAAATTATTGTATAACTTAAAGAATGAACAAAAGCCTCCTTTTTCCAGACAAAATGAATCAGTATTGAAAAAATAAGGAAAAATATATTCGCCATAAGCGATATATTGGAGAATACTAAAAAATCCATAGTATCTGTTTCGACATTATAAGAGTAAATGCTGGTAATAATGTAATACGAAAATGATTCAAAAATAGAGCATAAGATAGTAGTACTGATGGATATAAGTATTTTAGTTCGCAAATTGGCTGAATAAAGAAAACTTAGGCAGAAACAAAGTAAAGATGATAAGGTTAAACGTAAATAAACTGCCAGTGCCGATGTATTGCCAATTAAAATAGATGTAATGGCTGAATAAATAGTAAAGCTGCATACAAATATGAGAAGTATTATATAATATGGCAGTTTGGATTTCTTTTTTCCAAGAATTGCCTGAAAAAATATAAAGGTTGCTGCACCGGACATCATGCTGTCCAATAAATTCAACAATACTATTTTCATAAACTTGTCTCCTTAAATTTATAGTATATCAATAATGTACTGAGAGTAGATATTTTGTAATTCCTTGGATCTTCTCCGGCTGATCGGAAGTTCAAAGCCGTTATTCAGTAAAAGCCGTGTGGAATTAATTGATCTGATATGGTGTAAATTTACCAGAAATCCTCTTGAAGGTGAAACAAACCCGTGAGAGGAAAGCCGTTTTTCTGCTTCGGATAAAGTGCCTTTGGATATCAATGCTCTGTCAGTAAGTTGATATCTGAGATGTAACTTATTTTCTTTCATTGATGAAATATAAAGCAGATCGTTTAAAGGTACAAAATTTTTTTCACCATCAGTATCAATTATAACGATACTTTTTGATTTTCGATATAATTTTTTGATAATATTGTTAAAAAGCTTGTATATAGCTGTATAGTCGACCGGTTTTGTTATGAATTGAAATGGCTGGACTTCAAAGCTTTCGTGCATATATTCCGGATAGGATGTTGTAAATACAATGAGCAGATCATCATCCATATCCCGGAGTTGTCTGGCAAGCTCCATACCATTTATGTCTGGCATTTCTATATCCAGAAGTACTATCTGATAGAGATGATTCTTGTAGTCTGAAAGTAGATCACTCGCTGAAAAATAAGATGATACGACAATGTTGTTATCAGATTCTATTGTGTATTGTAAAATATTCTTTTTCATTATTGCGATATCGTTTGTATCATCATCGCATATTGCTATATTAAGATTCATGATGCCTCCTTATATTTGAAATATATCCGATATAAAGACCTGTTGCGCATATTATGAGACTTAAATCAATAAAAATTAAACTTTTATTCCAGTGTAACAAAAGTGACAGAATTGTAAATATGGAATTAAACAAAAAAATAATATAGGCTCTTTTCTGAGATGTCTTTTTAGCTGACTTACTAAATACTTTGTTAGGTGTGTCAACAGGTGAAACCACTAATATTAAAATCCAGCAAATAATATATAAAGGTATCAGGATATATGCAGAAATCATAGGTATAGTGGCAATAGTTAAAAGATATATAGAAAATACAGTATATGATAGTATATAGCATGAAATACGTGTTTTGCAATGATACCCACCGGTTATGGCACGCAAAGATCCTGTAATAATAATATATATTGTAACAGCTATCGGGTGGTGAAATAATAAACCTAGAGTTAATAGTGATAAATTGTATAATAAGAAATTAAGCATGTAGTCAAAAATATAAGCATAGGCATCACTAAAACGAGATTCAATAATTCCATTTAAAACATATCTTTCTGATAAGCGTTTTCCAATAGATTTCATAGTTTGTCTCCTCGCATAAAATCATGAATAAATCTATTATATATTTTTTTATAAAGAAATTGTAATTTATGGATAAGTGGATGAAAACGAGGAGTGAGTGGTTGATAAGACCGCTCACTCCTCATTTTTGACTATTAAGAAGAAATACAGTTATATGAGAGAAAATGAGGTAATATGAAAGTGTCAATTAACAAGCATAATACTAAGGAGGAGGCATTAAAATTTGAAAGAACATAAGAAAAGTCAGTCCAAAGAAAAGAATTTGTTATGCCGGTTAGCAGAAATCGTTGCACCGCAAGCATCAGAATTTTGCTTTTTAAGTGTGATTTACTAGCTTCTCTTTTCATAGGAAGCGAAGGATCATGCGGACAACAGGGAACACCATTTTCGTTGATGGTATAACCGGTATCGTCCATAGAAAGTTTTACGCGGAGAGAAATAAATGCTTTTTCAAATCCAATTTCACCGAAAAGAGATTTGCAGATTTCAATCGTGTCAAAAGCAGCATCACCAAGAAAAGTCTTAGGAGCGATAAGGGGATGCTTCTGAAAGAAATCAACCAGGACAGGAAGCAGGGCTTCAATGCCAGAGGTATCGAAGATGGTCATAGCCGCCAGATGAGGATCAAGTTTTTGGCATATCGGTTCGGTCATATCAACCATGTGATCGAACATAGATTGTAAGTCCATCAGAAAATCTTTAAGCATTGGATAAAGCTGGTGCTTACGAGGTCTTCCAGTTGAAGCGTGAAAATGAGTAACAAAAGAAACAGGAACAATTAAATGCCGTATTTATGTGGCTTTTGGCGTTTCGCAAACACTTATTACAAACAAAAATGTAAGAAAAAATTAATGAAAAAAATATTAAAAAAGACAAGTTCAGTTATACTTGCGTTGTGTATCATATTTTGTATGGGAATGAATGTACAGGCGGCAACGCATAAACCTGGATGTGCTGCAAAATCAACTAGACTGGTATGCGGTTCTGTTGAAAATACTTTGAGAGGAAGTCATTATCTTCATACAAATGTGTATTGTACAACAAAAACATATGTAAGAACACACGAAATAGTATGTTCTGGATGTGGAGTTGCTATAAGAAGAAATATACCTAGGCAGTGTTCTAGAACTCATCAATATTGCCCGGAAGAGTTCGGATTGTGTAAATATTGATTATTATATATAAATCTATGGCTGCCGTTTTCTATAATTGGCAACCATAGATATGAGGAGGATATATGAAAAGAAAAACGGTTGCTATTTTAGTTTGTACATGTCTGGTGTTGTCGGCTTGTGCTGATAATAAAAAAGAAGTTGAATCAGATCAGACAGAGAGTTATCAGATGAGCAACAATCTGATTTACTATAATTTGGAAGATATTATTGCTTTTGCTGTTGATGGAACAGATGTATGGACAATAAAGGAGAATGAAAATAAAATTATTAAATATAATGACTCTGTGGAAAAAGTAGATGAGATTGATACGGAAACTGCAGAGTATAATCTTATGGATGTATACAATGGAAAGATATATTTGTATAGCATGGGAGATAAAATTACATTTAAAGAAATAGACATATCAAATAAAACTATAAATGAAATAAAGATGCCGGATGATATCAGTAATCCATTTTATATGTCCGCAATGGATGATGGAGTATACTTTGTTTGTTGGAATGATAATGTCGATATGGAAAATATGGATAATATATCAGTAGCCGATGATGGGTATATGGATTTGGACGAGTATGCTATAAAACTGGATTATAGTACATATGGCACATCAAAGATAGATATAGATGGAATTGTGGGACAAGCGAAAATAAACTCGGAAAAGATCATGTATTATGCACATGATGATAAAGGGTATTATTTCGTAGAGTATGATACCAAAAGTGGTACTATGGGAGAAAAACAATATAATGATTCGTTGGGATACCAATTCTGCGTAGCTGTTGATATAGACAATGGTCAGGTATATGCAGCAAATAGTAAAGATATGAGGCTTATCGGGGGAAGCATAAATAATAGTGGAAAGAAAGATTTAGCTGATAATATAGCAATATTAAATGGGAATGATCTGATATATCGCGATGGCGAATGTTATATACTTGATAGTAATAAAAATGATATTGCCAGAATTTCAGTAGAAAGCAGCAGCAAGGATCCTGTAAAAGTGTATTCAGATAATTATGAAACAGATCTATACAGTTGCGGATATGAGATGAGTATTGAACATCCGGAAAGTGATAATATGGAAATGGCTATTTTAGCAGGGGATACAACATATGATATTAGTGAAGTAAAAACTGATGCAGCATATGCAGAGGGAATAAAAAGGCAGGGAGCATATTACAATTTACAGGATGTGGATAATGTGGAAGAGTATTTGGATAGTTGTTATCCATATATAAAAGAAGCTGCAACAACAGAGGACGGAGATATATGGATGATTCCTATTTCCATAGATATTCCGTTTATAATGTATAATGAAGACAATTGTAAAAAGGCTGGAATAGAAGAAGATTTTTATAAAGATTATGATAATCTGATAAAAGCAGCAGACAAGGCGTATGAGGATACAAGTTTACATGGATGTTATAGTCTGAATGCATATCAGCTTCAAATGTATATGTTGGAACAGTACAATGCAATATATACAGAAAACAAAGAGATTTCATATGATACAGAACAGTTTAAATATATATGTGAATTAATGAAGAATAATGACCCCGATACTAAGGAGAGCCTTCATACATTTGTTGAGGACTATTATAATCAGGAAAATGTATTTGAAATGGCACATGCGTGGGAGTTAGATCAGATTAGTGATGAAAACAAAGCCAATGCAATCATAAAAAATATGCCATATGTTAAAGATAAAGATGGGAATGTGGTAGAGAAAAATTACGGAAATTGTATATTCTTATGTGTAAATCCAAACTCTGAAAATTTGAAAAATACATTAAGTTATATATCAAATTTATGTTTATATATGATGCAGCAGAAGGATAATCCGTTAAACAAAAATAGTGAAAGTGTTCTCAAAGAGATTTATAAAAATGGAGCTGTGGTGTTTGAGATGCCGTCAAATGTGTTTTGGGATTGCTATTTAAGCTATAACGCAGGACAGATGGAATATAGTGACATGGTTAAAGAACTTGAAAGAAAAGTAAATACATATCTTAACGAATAATGGTATGGGGATAAAACATGAAAAGAAAATGTCTGGGATGGCGACAAAAATGTATAATGTGTATTATTCCGTTTTTAATAGGAATTATTATTTTTTCATTTACTCCATTTTTAAAAGTTATATATTATTCATTTATAAAAAGCCAGTTTGTACCGGAATTTGTCGGATTTAAGAATTATGTCAGTACTATGAATAATCAATATTTCAGATTAGCATTAAAAAATAGCTGTCTGCTGGTGATACATGCGGTTGTTCCATTGGTAATCATGGCATCAGTAATTGCAGTATGTTTCACAGAGATATATATTCAAAATCCACGAATGAAGATTATATATATGTTGCCTATGGCTGTTCCAACGGCAGTTATATCCGTTATATGGAGGATAGTGTTTAAATGGAATGATAATTGTATGGCTTTAGATATTCTATTTATATGGAAAAATCTCGGATTGTGTACAATATTTATTATGTCAGCATTAGCATCAATACCAAAGTCAGTCTATGAGGCTGCACAACTTGATGGTGCAAATAGGAAACAGATAATATCCAAAATCATGTTTCCAATGGCATCTCCGGTGATAGTGTTTGTTTTTTTATTTGAAATTGTTAATTCATTTAAAATTTTTCGGGAAAGTTATTTGTATTATGGATCAGATTATCCACCGGAATATGCGTATACATTGCAGTATTATATGAACAATAGTTTTTCAAAACTTAATTATCAAAATCTTGCAACATCAGCTATTTTTACAACAATATTATGTACGGCTATTGTTCTTATCCTATCAAAATTGATAAGGAGATTTGAATATTGAAAAAAATAATCTGGTATATATTTTTATGCATTATAGCATTACTATTTGCCGCCCCCATATTGATGACAATTTTGGGATCATTTTATACTGATACAATAAGTATGGATAAATGGAAAGAATTATTATTTAATTGTTTTAGTTTTTATAGAGTATTTTGGAATTCGTGTTTCTACGCAATATGCATTTCATTGCTCCAGATAATACTTGGTATACCATGTGCGTTTGGATTGTATATGATAAATAACAAAACAACGAAATGTTTTGTGTTTATTTGCTGGCTTATAATGCTGATGCCGCCACAGATAACACTTCTGCCAAATTACATAGGACTTAGGGATATGGGAATGTTGGATACAAGAATAGGTGTTGTGCTGACTATGACATTTTCAACGTTTGTGGTTGTAATGGTTTACCAATATCTGAAAGGTATAGATGAATCATATGTAGAGGCGGCAAGAATGGAAACTTCATCTATAATAAAAGTAATCTGGTATATAGTTATGCCTACAATCAAACCGGCAGTCCTGGCATTATTTCTTTTTTCATTTACAGACAGTTACAATATGCTTGAGCAGCCAATGTTTTTTATTAAAGATATTAGAAAACAAAATCTGGTTATATTTATATCGAAAGTTGCTGATACTGGGAAAATGTTTTTTCCTGCTGCTGTTATTTTCATGATTCCATTAATAATTATATATATGGTAGTGGTTAAATCGATAGATAACAGTATTTTAGGTGAATGTAAAGGAAAAAGAGTTAAAGTATTAAATATAATTTTAATCGGAGGTTTTTGGGTTCTAATGATATTTTTTACATTTGCAGGCAGAAGCATACACGATATGCAGCTTGTGAAGGTAATGACTTATACACCGAAGACACAAATGTTTTCACAACAAAAAGGTAAAAAGACAAAATTGTATTGGCTTCCATATCAGTTTGCTAAAAACGATACATACTATATAGTTTCGGATAACGTGATAAATGGTGAAGAAAGAACATGTGCAAATAGAATTTCATTGGATATTGGCGAGGCACAAAACGGACATTATCCAATTTTAAATGATGAATATAATGGTGAGACTCTTATAGTAAAGAAAAATGGAAGGATTTTAGATGGTGAAGAGGTTTTAATAGTACAAAAATTACAGCAAAGATAACAGAAATTTATTATAAAAGCGGGATGAGAATACTAAAAGATATGAGGTTATAGAGAAAAAATTGAGCAGGTATGGCAAAAAGAAAAGCTTTATACATAACAGGCGGCATAGTTGTTTTATTGGCAGTAATATTGACCATTTTTATAATTTTTAACATACAAAAGAACTTTATGAGCGTTATAATATGGGGCAGGCAGATAAAGCAACAGTAAAAAATACTCCATTTTATTGTCTGTTAAAGGTTCGTATCTATAATAAAGACTGTGACCTTGGAGAGGAAGGCGGTGGCTGGATTTAACCTCTGGCTTGGAATCTAAGAACAGTTATCGGCTTCGCCGCGTTGCAGATTCAGGATTGTCTGTTGACCGAGAAATATGAGCAACTGCCATTTGCCAAGCATCGTGTCAGCTTGCGACAGCATTTCAATCTTATTTAAAGGCTTGAATTTATTGTGCTTGTGAGGTCTGAATTCTTTGGAGACTTCATCATCATTGGTAAGACCGATTACCTGCGTGATTTCAAACTTAAACTTATTGCCAGATTCGCGAAAAAACTGTTGGGCAGCGAGAGGATAGGCACTGTAGCCGTCTGCGATGAACTTAAAGTTTTTAGGGAGTTCTTTTAGATGCCGAAATGCCATCCGCATTGCAAGAATGCAAGGACCTACGCCACGATTATCAGATACCTGGTAACCGATGATAGAACGTTTGGCAGCGTCCATGATAAACCAAATGTAGGTTTTGACACCACGGATTTTGATGTATGTTTCATCAGCAGTAAAAACTTTGCCGGTTCCGTAATCGTAATTATCTACGAAAGGTTTTATGCAGATCGAGGCGGTTTTACAGTAGTTGGCAACCTGTTGATGTGAGATGCTGATACCATGGATGTCTTTTAAAGCCTGAGCTGTTTTACGGAGCGATAATCCGAGATTTACTTTGTAGGTAAGACAGAGAGACATGACATTCTGATCGTGTTTGGTAAATTTCAAAGAAGATGCATTTTTAGGCAGACTGTTTAAGTCCATGCGAAAGAAATCTATCTGGAATTCACGATAGATGTAGTGGAGTTTATATTTGTTTTTTCCATAGTCTTCTGCCAAGTCTTTTTTATCAACCTTTTTAAGGTTGTGAAGATAATAAGGACATTTGGAATTCACACATTTGTGGACAACAAAGTGTTTGCGGTCTTTCTTGTGAGCCAGCAATGGATAATCTTTGGTAGTTGATCAATCTTGAATTTTTGATATTTGGGAGAATGAGAATCGTCAAAAGTCCACTGCTTAAGAGGAATATATCTGCAGATAAAGTTAAAAAGCCAGCGGATTTGTTTCTGTTGGTATTGAATAATGTTAAGTAAATAAAGTATAATGTCCATGAGCATTGTCTCCGTGTTGATAATGGTGTTTGTGGTGAACTCATTATACTTCTTTTGGGAGGTCAATGCTCTTTTTATTTGCAAACCTCCGGAAATTCAAGGTTTTAAAGGATTTAGAATAATAAAAAAACAGGTAGTTTTTGACACTACCCAAAAAGCAAAAGAGGGATTTTTATGAAGATAAAAAGAATTAAAGTATTGGTAATAATTATGCTTATGGCGATTTCAATAATGGGATGCGATAATGCTAAGGACTATAGTGGCGAGTATAATTTTGAGACAGATGATCAGTATTCATATGCAACAAGTATAGTATCATGGAAGAAATATCAGTCAGATGGTAATGGGCAATACATTTTGATGAATGATTATATATATTATTACAATAATGAAACAAACCAGATGAATCCATTGTGTAGTAAGGCAAATTGCCTTCATGATATGGAAAATGATAAGGAGAGACGAGGAGACTGCAATGCCTATTTGAATAGAGGTGGTGATACTGATGGAGCTTCATCTGATGTAGAAGATTCTGGGTATAAGTATATACAGTATTACGAGGGCAATATATATTACTTTATTGGATCAAGCCTATATAGTGTCAGTAAAGATGGTTCAAGTAAAAAGAAAATATATATGGTAGGAGATGGCAAGGAAGTTGGTAGCTGGCTCATCCATAGAGGAAAACTATATTATGGGCTTAAAGAGTATACTTATGAAGGGGAAAGAGTATATTCGAAGGGTATTATCAGCATGATAAAATTAGGAAAATCAATGGACGAGAAGAACTCTGAAGTTATATTTGAAACTGAAGATGAATTAAATCTTCAAGAAATGGGAAATATACAAGCCTATAAGAATAAATTATTTTTTCAAGTATCGTGTAATAGCAAAGATTTCACTATGACTGACAATGACTCCTGGATAGAATCTCTGGAATCGAATTATTACATGTATGATGTTGATAGCAATCAATTGTCAGTAATTGATGTTCCTGACAAAAAAAGCAATACTGATGCTATTGGAGCGATAGCATTTTTAAAGGACAAGCTGCTTATAAAAAAATATGATGATATGCAAGATTTGCAATATGAGACACCGATATATGCAATGAACTATGATACGAAAGATATTTCTGTCTGGATGGACGGGATTCCACAGGATTCAGGAATCATGACATATGATGATTATGTGATAATAGATGATGCAGACATACAATTTTTCAATAATGATAACACTGAATCATGTAATGTGAAAATATATTCTTCCGATGCAAAGCAGGTATCTGATTTTGAATATGAGCTGAATTCAGTAGGAACATTTGCAGGATTTGGTCCTGATGGAGTTTCTGTTGATGTTATTCAAAATGATACATCATGGAGTGTGTGTGAAATTAAATTTGATGATGTTAAAAAATGCAATGGTAATAAAATAACTCCTAAAATAGTTAATGTACGTGATTTTGGGGAGCTTAATAACATTGTATGGTAGTTTGGGGGATTTGTATTGTTTATTGGAGAAATAAAAAAATTAGTAAGAAATAAGAAGTTTATAGTTGTTGTCAGCATCATGCTGCTTGTAGAGATAATGACAATTATATACTGTCTTGGTGAGAAAAATGCGGAATATGTGGATTATAGAAATAGTCTGCAAAAAGAATACATAGAAACGTATGATATATTTATAAATGGCATAGATGAAAGAGCGCAGACACTTCTTTCGTCATTAGGAAATAATAATGATGTCTATTATAAGCGCAATATTGACAAAATGGTATCAGATTACAAAAGATTATCCGGTGTACAGATTGATCAAAAATATAATTGGGGTGTCGAAAAATACGCAGACTATACATACGGAATATTTTTTTGTATTGTATTTACGTTTGTTTGTATGGAATACATATATGTTTCAGAACGTAAAAGCGCAATGCTGGGTATTATTAGGGCGACCAAAGAAGGAAGAAGCAGAATTATTTTGTCAAAATGGACAGTGCTGGTTGTGATGACAGTTATTTTTTCACTTGTTCAGGAGATAATGGTAATTGTCTTTGATTCATTTATGTATTCAACGGGAAATCTTAAGTGTTCAATTCAGAGCTTACAGATATTCAGGGATTGTCCATATGAAATCAGTATGTTTACAGCGATTATAATATCAATATTAAATCATATGTTTATTGCAATAATTATTTGCAGTATTGTTTTTGTATGTTTTGTATCAATAAATAGCAGAATAATGGAGTGTGGTATTCCAATTGCTATTTTTTTATTAGAATTTTTGAGTTTAAACGATTCACCGAATAACATATTTTATGCATGGAATATGAAAAATGTTATTGGGGTGTATCAAAATCTTAATATTGCAGGAACCCCGGTTGATAAAAATTATGTTAATTTTATTGTGGGATTAGCGATTATTGTATTTGCAACGCTAATCGGAACCATATTGTTCAGTATACGCTATGTTAGTGAGATTAAGGTTGTGTTGCAATATATACGGGAAAAGATTCGTAATATTTTTTCACGGCTATTATGCGTTGAAAATATGTATGTTAATGAATTTTATAAGCTGATGATTGTACAGAAAAAATGGATATTACTGTTGTTTTTATCTATTGGTATTATAGGTTCATATAAGACATATATGCCGGCCAATACCTATCAGAGTGCATATGAAGCGACATATCATATGTATTTGTCTGCTATACATGGAAAAATTGATGAGCAAACTGTGGACTATATTGAAAAAGAAAAGCAGTATATTCAAAGCGTGGAAAATCAGATAGAATTGGCGATAGAAAATAATGGAATTGACACAGCCGAGATAACAGCAGAGTTAGACAGTAGAAAGAGAGCGTTTGACAGATTAAATCAGCAATATGAAAAGATGACAGATGATGGCAGCGTTGGATATATGATAGACGAGATGAATTTGAATTCGGTAATGAAAAATTATAGGAGCGATATAATTATTTTTATGACCGTATCAATAGTGCTTGTTATGTTTATTTCGGGACTGTTTGCCTCTAAAGATGAAATGCAGGTTAGTCTGTTGCTAAAAACTTCAAAAAACGGAAGATACAGGCTAATGAGAGTGAAAAAAAGCTGCGCTATAATTATTGGAGGTATAATATATCTGACCGGCCTTATACCATCAATTGCAGGTTATATGCATGTTTTGGGGATAGAAGAACTGAAAGTAAACGTTAATAAATTATATGAGCCTCAAATATCAGCAGGAATATCGTTACTTGTATTTCTGGCATTAATCTATTTGATAAAAGCCTTGTATTTTGGACTTATAGGAGCTATTACAATTGCTCTTTCGAAGAAAACAGGCAATGAATTTGTAGTATCGGTTTTTGTGACATTGTTTGTTATAGTTATTGCTTTAATTCTTTACTTCTCAAAAATCAATTTAACAATGATATTAATAAAGCTGGCAAACAGGGGGATTATATGATGGAACTGCGTATTAAGAATATCAGTAAAACTTATGGAAAAAGCAAAAAAGCTCTTTGCAACGTAGACATAAGTCTTACACCGGGAATATATGGGTTACTAGGCCCTAATGGCTCTGGAAAAAGTACATTAATGAATATTATAACGGACAATTTAAAAGCGGATCGGGGATGCGTCTATTACGATGGAGATCCGATTAGTAAATTGGGAAGTAAATATCGTGAAAAAATAGGATATATGCCGCAACAACAGGAGATTTATGACAATTTTACCGGTGAAGAGTTTCTGTGGTATATGGCAGCTTTAAAGGGATTAGAAAAAAAGTATGCAAAAAATAAGATAGAGAGCCTTCTTGATGTTGTGAATTTAACTTCTGAGAAAAACAAAAAAATAGGTTCGTATTCAGGTGGAATGAAGCAGAGAATATTGATAGCACAGGCATTGCTTAATGATCCTGATATTTTGATAATGGATGAGCCGACTGCAGGGCTTGATCCGAGTGAAAGGATTCGCATTAGAAACTTTTTGAGTGAAATGTCGGAGAATAAGATAATTATAATTGCTACACATATAGTCTCTGATATCGAATTTATTGCAAAAGAAATAATATTGCTTGGTCACGGAGAAATAATTGAGCATGGTACTCCACAGCATTTACTAAAAAAGCTAAATAATAAGGTATACGAGGTCGAAACATCTTCTGAGGATGAATTCAAACAAGAAAATGTCATGATTGTTAACATAAAAATGGGAGCGAATGGAAAAATATACAGAATAATAAGCGAAAGTGAACCTAGAGGTTATAATTTTTCTGTTGTAAAGGCAGGTCTTGAGGAATTGTATATGTATTATGTCTCATTGCAGAGCTAAAGGAAGAATAGCTTAGTAATCCATAATTAAAGTACAATTATTTCTTTAATGATAGATAAGTTTGTTGCGATAATGGCAGCTTGTATAATTGACCAATATAGTTTAAAATCAATCTACAGATTTACAAAATTGCAATAAATGCAAAAATTGGTAAATATATGAATTGACCAAAGGAGAACATACATGAAATTCGTAATACAGCGTGTAAACCACGCAAAATGCACAATAGACGGTAAAATAACAGGAAGCATCGAAAAGGGTTTGTGTGTCCTTATCGGCGTGGCAGAGACAGATACAAAAGAAATTGCCGACAAGATGATAAAAAAGCTTGTAAATATGAGGATATTTGCCGATGAAAATGACAAGACAAATCTATCGATAAATGATGTAAACGGAAAACTGCTTCTGATATCGCAGTTTACTTTGTATGCAAACTGTAAAAAGGGCAACCGACCTTCGTTTGTGGAGGCAGGAAAGCCTGATATGGCTAACGAGCTGTATGAGTACTGCATCAGCGAATGTGAAAAGACGGTCCCGGGAGTGCAGAAAGGCATATTCGGAGCTGATATGAAGATAGAACTGGAGAATGATGGTCCGTTTACGATCGTGCTTGATTCCGACAAGCTGTGATAGAGCATAAAATACCGTTATATTTCGGAAGTGATCACAATATAAAAAGTCGAGAGCAATATAAGAGCTGGGATTATCAGTAAAACCGCTTAAAAACCTGTAAATTCAGTAAAATATCATCACAGATAAGAGATATGTGGGTTCATTCATTATTATATATTCTTTTAACCTAACGGTGGAATGAAAAGACCAAGCGCAGGCGGTTTGCTTGTAAATACAAAGAATATGATAAGCTGTACCACTACAATGATTAAAAATCCATAACATCCGCAGTCATCATTATTTTGCAGCTTCCACAGATGTATAAAAGCAAATAATACACTAATAAAAAATATAGCGATATCTATAAATGCCACGTTAAAGCCCAATATCCCGGAATATGTGTAAAACATTACCGGAATAAGCCAGGTGGCAAGTAGCGTAGACTCGGCCAGATTTGCTGCTGTACATCCGACAGGAAGAGTCCCCCTGCGGGAGGGCTGTTTGTAATAGATCACCATGAATATTACGGAAAATATGAGCATCGGATAAAAGGCCAGCTTCATATGCTCCCATGTCGATTCATTTACGGCAGCAAAAAGTCCGACCAGCATGTTTGAACTGCTCCATCCATACACAAAGTGTAAAAGCGTTCCAAGAACCGTCACTGCAATGTAACCGGTGATATAGATTAATAGATTTTGTCGTTTTATTTTTCTTAAATTATTCATGCACCTAGTATATGATGAATGATCTGTGAATATGTTAAAAAAAAATTGACATTTTATTTTTTTAATATATAACTACATATGATAATTAACATAGGTAATTATTTTATTGGTTATATGAATGAAAGGAAAACATCATGCAGCCTGACAAGATAAAAGGAATGCTAGATGCCTGCTACCTGGAAAAGAGAATAGGAGAACTGCTACCGGAACTGCCAAATTTGTGGAGTCGAAATATTTGTTATTCCAAACCTAAAAACGTATTTTTCGACAGAAGAAATTATACAGATTTATGAATTTGCTATATACAATAAAATATATCTTATCGTCCTAGAATCAATACAGACACCGCATATTGAAAGTGAAAAAGGCTGGATAATTGATGAAGATTTATGTATAATTGAACTATAAGAATTGGCACTATATTCGCAATATAGAATAAGCTCGGGGATAACCTCAAGGTAATTTGAGGTTTGAAAATTTTGCTAATTCAGAAAGATACAAAACGACAAAAGCGGAATCAGTCAACACTTTTAACAAGAAGGCGAGACGGTGTTCTCACAAGAATCATATGAAGGAATTAAGAAAGCGTACAGAAGAGGATGATGTACGCTTTGCTTAGTCTTTTGAAAAACTTATACTAATGGCAAAGTCAAAAGAGGGGATTTAAAGCGAGTATATGATAGAAAAGGAATACTAAATTACTTGCAAATCTTTGCACAGTAATTTAGCCTGGGAGGAGTTTATTATGGAAATCAAATGTGAATATTGTGGCTCGATGATACAGGAGTCAGCCGAAAAATGTCCGTATTGCGGAGCTACGAACAACGCTGTAAAGCGGGCAACAGATGGCACACCAAAGACTATAGAACAACTGCAGAAATGGTATGAGGACAGACACCTTCCGCCATATGAGGTAACGAGATTTTTTATTGGAATTAATTACACAAATCCAAAGGCTTTCGGTATATACAAGGATGGAAATGAATTTGTAGTATACAAAAATAAAGCTGACGGACAGCGTGCGATAAGATACCGCGGCACGGATGAGGCATATGCGGTAAATGAGCTGTATCTCAAATTAAAAGATGAAATCCTGAATCAGAAAGCTCATAATCAGGATAGAAGAAGTGGAGTCGTCAATAGTTCATCCACAAATAGCACAGATGGGAATAAACGTCCACCGGCAAAGTGGTCAGGCGTACTAAAAAATGGTCTGTTTGTATTGGGAATAATCGCTATTATTATTGTAATGTTTAATTATTATAAGGTTGATTATTACAGATATAATGATACGATATATGTGAACAGTCGTTATGAATGGTTCGAGTATGATGGATATGATTATGATGTCGTTGACGAATCAGATATTCCGGCAGACATGCTCGACAACAAATCTACATATGGTTTTGATTATTCTGATAGTAAATGGGATAGTAGTATAACGGAATTTAAAGATAGCAATTACTATGCAGAACACTATGATTCAAGTGATCAGGATAGTGATTTTGATTGGGATTCAGGCGATAGCTGGGATTCTAATGATACCAACTGGGATAGTGACTGGTGAAAAAATATTGGATGCTTTATTGTAAGACATAATTATTGTGTTTCTGGCTGTTATCACACCTTCAGCATCAACTGTCACGCAGATGTGTCAAGTATATGGCAATGATTCTCAGAAGCTATCTCGCAGAGTAAATATAAAAGATAGCCGTGAATGCAGGTGTGTGTAGAGATGTTCAGATATGAACGTGTATATGCATATACTCAGATACGGGCGTGTATATGTAGATGTTCGGATATAGACGTGGAGATATTGACAAGATAGAGAAAACAATTTACATAAGAAAAAAGGAAAACAAATGCTAGGAAATATAGAAGGAAAACAATTATATAAATACACAGCGGACTATGTGTTGTTTGATCTCGAAACGACAGGAATTTCCTGCAATACAGACGAAGTTATAGAAATATCAGCACTAAAGGTCAGAAACGGCAGGATAGCAGAAGAATTCAGTGAACTCGTAAATCCGGGAATGCCAATCCCATATGCAGCCAGCAGAGTAAATAACATCACTGACCGCATGGTAAATGATGCACCGCATTTCGATCAGGTGCTGGAACAATTCTTGGATTTTGCAGGAGATGATGTCCTGGTCGGACATAATATATGTACCTTTGATATGAAATTCATATACAGAGACTGCGAGCGTTATTTTGGGAAAACAATTTCCAATGATTACATAGATACACTGCGTCTTGCAAAGGTGATATTCCCAGATTGGAAGCACAGAAGACTGAGTGACCTGGCAGAATACTATGGTATCTCCACAGATGGTGCACACAGGGCACTTGCCGATTGTAAGATGAATCAGCAGGTGTTTGAGCATATGGGGAAGGAATTATCCAGGCAGAGTGTAGGACATAGCACAGACCATGGTATGGAACAGAATATGGGACATAGTGCAGAGAAGATTGCGGAACAGAATGTAGAAAACGATAATCCTATTAAAATCTGCCCAGAATGTAATATGCCTATGCAAAAACGAAACGGCAGATATGGACAGTTCTGGGGATGTACGGGATTCCCAAGATGCCGTCATACGGAGAATTTGTAGTAAAATTACGAAGAGGGAGATGTACTATGGGAATAAGAATGGCGATTGATCGGATTAATGCTAATGCGGTGGCATAAATAAATCCAATTGGATACGTGTTAACACATGATATAATGAGCGTAAGCGAATTATATCCGCTATATACAAAATTTTTACAGCAGGAGATGATTTTTGTGCATATCAGTATACTCCTTATGGAGCAGATAGTAGAGCTTTTCATTATGATCCTTATGGGATTTATTATCGTAAAAGCAGGTATTGTAAAGGATGAAGACAGCAAGGTTTTATCCAAGGTTGTTTTGTATCTGATCATACCGTGTGTTATTATCAATGCCTTTCAGGTTGATTATACATCGAAGACGGTAAAGGGACTTTTGATTGCCCTGACAGCATCTGTGATATTACAGGTGGCACTTCTTGTGATCATATCCATTATGGGCAGGCTGTTTCATCTGAATGAGGTGGAAATAGCATCTGTTTATTACTCGAATTCAGGCAATCTGATCGTTCCGATCGTGACTTTTATTCTAGGACAGGAATGGGTGCTTTATGGATGTGTTTTCATGAGTGTGCAGCTTATTTTTTTGTGGACTCACTGCAAAAAGATAATCAGCTGCGAAAGTTCTTATGACTGGAAAAAGATAGTATTAAATATTAATATGATATCGATTGCAATCGGAGTTATTCTTTTTTTTACGAGGATACGTCTGCCATTGATAGTCAATAATACAATAGCATCTGTCGGCAATATGATAGGTCCTGCCAGCATGATCGTTACGGGAATGCTTTTTGCAGGGATGGATTTAAAAAAGATATTTGCGGATAGAAGAGTATATTTTGTTTCATTTTTAAGGATGATCGTTGTGCCACTCATAGCGCTTCTTCTGATAAAAATCAGCCATCTTGAATGTGTTTCTGCGGATGCACCAAAGATCATGCTTGTTGTGTTTCTGGCTGTTATCACACCTTCAGCATCAACTGTCACGCAGATGTGTCAGGTATATGACAATGATTCAAGATATGCCAGTGCCATAAATGTTGTTACAACGATCTGCGCGATAGTCACTATGCCAGTGATGGTTTTGTTGTTTGAAAATGTGATATGACCTGATTATATCATTCAAAAATGTGTATATGTATCAGCCCGCAGGTCTATCATGTGCGTAGACCAATCATATGCGTAAGAATATGATTAAGGCTGGTCAGAATGTCATCACACAGTCTCTTGTGATTTCAGAAAGAGATGATACTCCGCACATTTTCATGGTATCTTCAAGTTCAGTGCCGATCTTTTCTATGTAAGAACGCACGCCATCGTGTTCTCCGCCGTATACAGCCGTTACAAATGGTCTGGCGATAACGACTCCGTCTGCACCGAGTGCAAGAGCTTTAAAGATGTCTGTGCCGCTTCTGATGCCACCATCCACGAGGATTTTTATTCCAGATCCGTCAAGAGCCTTTACTATGTCCCCGAGTACCTCAGCAGTAGCAGGGCATTGGTCGAGAACACGACCACCGTGATTTGAAACTATTATAGCCGAAGCTCCGGCTTCTTTTGCTTTTAAAGCAGCTTTTACAGTCATGATTCCCTTTACGATGAACGGAGCTCCGGAAAGCTGTATGATTTCACGAAGTTCAGCTACAGTTTTGCTTCCTGCGGGAGGATCTAGATTTTTAAGAAATGGAAGACCGGCTGCGTCTACATCCATTGCTACGGCGAATGCTCCAGAATCATGTATGAGTTCCATTTTTTCACGGATAGTATCTATATTCCATGGTTTTACAGTAGGGATGCCGGTACCATTTGCATTTTTAATGGCTTTTGTGGCAGCTATCATGACATTTGCGTCTGTTCCATCACCGGTGAAAGCTGCAATGCCGTTTTGAGCACATGCTGATACGAGGATGTCATTGTAGGCTACATCATCAAGGCAGTCACCGTAATGAAGCTGCACAGCGCCAACAGGTCCTGCGAAAAATGGATATTTGAATTTCCTGCCGAAAAGTTCAAAAGATGTATCTACAGGCTTGTTTTCTGCGATCGTGTCCATATTTATGCGGATTTCTTTCCATTTGTCATAATTGCGGATGGCTGTATCGCCGATTCCTTTTGATCCAGGTCCTGGTATCTGGTTTTTGCAGGCACGTCCGTTACATTCCGGACAAGCTTTGCAGTATTTGCCGATACGAGGCCTTGCGTTTTCTATGCATTCTGAATAGTTCATTTTTTATCCCTCCTAGTGTGCTATATATCTTGTTTTACCATTATTCATGCTACATTTATTGATTATTTGATTATCTTTTATATTTTAATTATAAATTATAAATTATCTATTATATCAATTATCTATATCACTAAAAATCAATAGGCATTTTAAGGAAGATAGCAGTAATTCATGATATATGTATTTATTCGCTAAACACAAGTTTAACGAATAGTTGGCATAGATTTTAGGCTAAAATCAAAACTAAACCGGGATTTGCAGCATTTAACATACACAATAATATATCTGCATCTGTTTATCAAATCCCGGTTCAGATCATTCTAATTTATTAAATTACAAATTCATTATTATTTAAAATTTCTCATGTTTTCCCTGTATTTTAAGATAAGATCTACAGCATCATCGACCGAAACCTTGCTGGTATTTATACACAGATCATAGCTGCGTGCGTCTCCCCATTTTTTACTTGTATAATAATTATAATAGCTTGAACGTTGTTTATCTTTTTTTATGCACATGTCTTTTGCTTTATTTTCTGTGATATCAAGACGTTTGCTTATCCGCTTAATGCGATCCTCCATATCAGAACGTATAAACACGTTGAGACAATTTGGATTGTCTGACAAAGCATAATCTGCACAACGTCCTACAATAACACATGATTCTTTTTCTGCAATCTGTTTTATCGTATCAAACTGTGCCAGAAACACCTTGTGGTTTAACGGCATATCCAAAAATGGTGCCGAAGAAAATGTGCCTCCTGAATATGTATCCATTACCAGTGAATATAAAAAACTGTTTGTAGGTTTTTCATCATGATTTTCAAATATTTCTTCGCATAATCCGGAAGATTTTGCTGCTTCGGCAAGTAATTCTTTGTTGTAAATTTTAATTCCAAGACGTTCAGCAAGTTCTTCGCCAACCTTTTTACCAAGACTTCCAAACTCGCGTCCTATTGTATATATTTCATTATATGCAGCCATAATGCAAGCCCCCTTTAAAGTTTATTACAATATTTAAAATTTATTGTTTAATAGAATTATATAACATTTTGAGCAAATTATCAAAGTAATTAGGTAATGGAGCCGAAAATTCCATATATTCACCGGTTCTTGGATGTACAAAGCCGATTCTTTGTGCATGGAGGCATTGTCCCTGCAGATTTTTAAACCGTGATTTTGAACTGCTGTAATTTGAATACAGCATATCACCTAATAACGGATGTGATATACTCGCCATATGAACACGTATCTGGTGTGTACGTCCAGTTTCAAGCGAAAATTGTAGATAAGTATAATCACCGAATCTCTCAAGAACTTTATAATGAGTAACGGCTTCCTTGCCATTCTTATAATTGATTGCCATTTTTTTCCGGTCTGTTGGATTGCGCCCTATAGGTGCATCGATCAAACCTTCATCATCTTTTATATTTCCGAGTACAATCCCCACATATATTCTATTGCATGTATGAGCTTTTATCTGTTCTGCAATTTTTATATGACTTTCATCATTTTTACATATTATAAGGGAACCTGTTGTATCCATGTCTATCCTATGGACTATTCCAGGTCTTATTTCGCCATTTATACCGCTTAATGAATCCTTGCAATGATACATTATAGCATTTACAAGTGTATCACTGTAATGTCCGGCAGAAGGATGCACAACCATTCCTTTAGGCTTGTTAACTACAAGAACGTCATCATCCTCATACAAAATATCTAGCGGAATATCCTGTGGCAGAATAGGCGTTTCCACAGCATCCGGGATCGTTATTTCAACTATATCATCTGTTTTTAATCTGTAGTTTGATTTTTGATTGGATCCATTTACCAGTATATTGTTTTCTTTTATTAATTTCTGAAAAAAAGAGCGCGAAAGCTCCGGATAAATATCAGACAAATACTTATCCAGCCTTTCGCCCTCCTGCTCATTTAACACTTCAAATGTATCTTTTTGCATATGTCAGTTTAGTTATCTTTCTTTTTATTTTTATCCGGGAAAATAAGTTCATAATCCTCTTCCTTATAGTAGAAGAGTCCAAGTATTATAAAGAAAAAAGCTGCGACTGTGACATAAATGTCAGCCACATTAAATATTGGGAAATTGATTAATTTGAAATAACAAAAATCCACAACATAATTATTTACCATTCTGTCAATAAGATTTCCTATAGCCCCTGCGGTAAATATCACAAGTAATATATTCAGTGCACGGAACTTTCTGTTTTGTGGAATTCTTAAATACCATAATGACAGTAAGACAACCACGATGAGGGTAATTACAGAGAAAAATATCATTTTTGCTCTCAAAAAAGCCTCCGGATTGTTTGTCCAATATGAAAATTTGAATATTCTTTGGATGATGGATAATAAATCTATTCCAAATGCAGCACTTTGATTCTCTAAATATCTGAACTCAAACACGTTAGGTATTATCTCTACAACTTTTCCTGGATTTTTCAGGTTTACCACGGCAAGAAACTTTGTAAGCTGATCCAGAAAAACCAGCAGCGCAGCCATAACCACACTTATAAGTACATTTTTTTTACTTTTTTTCATTATTATTTTCCTTTATATCAGTCAGGCTTTCAATTAATATGATGCCCCGGGAATATCAAATGAGTCCATGATGTTTTGGATGTCACCTGATATATCAACTCCATTAGGAGTAGCTAAAAATATAAAATTGGAAATTTTCTGAAGGTTTCCATGTAATGCATATGTTGATCCGGATGTAAAGTCAATTATTCTTTGAGCTGTATCTACATTAAGACCCTCCATATTTATCACAACTGTCCTGCCATTTAATAATGTTTCCGTTATTTCTATTTCATCCTCGATTGAACTTGGTTTAATTACACATACTTCCATGCTTGCTGCACCCTGCTTTCTAGAAGATTTTGAGATTGGTGTGATCTTTGACTGTGACTTGACAGCTTTCTCTTTTGGAGCACTTTCCTTTTTGGATACGGGTTCTTCATCAGCTTCTTTCCTTGAAAAACGACTTTTATGAGTTTCCTCTGGTTCATCATCGAAATAATAGTCATCGTTATCAAAATCGTCCTCATCATCAGGATTTAAGTTCATAGTATCTAATATCTTATCAATAAAGCCCATTATTGTAACCTACCTCGTCTATTTATTATAATTTCTTTCACCGAATATTCCTGTACCAACGCGTATCATTGTTGCACCTTCTTCTATTGCAACCATATAGTCGCCTGTCATACCCATAGACAGAATATCCATACAGACATTATCTATGTTTTTATCAGCTATGTCAACTGATAATTGTTTTATTTCTCTAAAGTATTCCCTGTTATCTTCTGGATCTGTTACAAATGGTGCAATCGTCATAAGTCCTTTAACTCTTAAATGATCAAGCTTTGCTATTTCATTTACAAGCTCGATTGCCTCGTCTTTTGAAGTGCCAAATTTAGTTTCTTCATGCGCAATATTTACCTCAACAAGTATATCACATATTACGTCTTTTTTTACTGCCTGTTTCTGTATCTCCTTTGCCAGGTGTAGTGAATCGACAGAATGGATAAGCGATGTTTTTCCAACGATATATTTTACTTTATTGGTCTGTAAATGGCCTATCATATTCCATTTTATATCATCTGGAAGCACTTCCATTTTGTCACACATTTCCTGAACCTTGTTTTCTCCAAACTGACGTATTCCTGTATCATACACTTCACGCAGCATTTCTACAGGTTTTGTTTTACTTACTGCAATAAGTGTCACCTCATCAACGTTTCTTCCTGCTTTTTTGCATGCCTGAGCGATATTATTTTTAACAGCTTCAAGATTTTCTTTTAACATTTTTAACCATCCTTTTATTTAGTAATTGTCTGATTTTCTACAACGGAACTTCCGTCAAGCGCTATATGATCATATAATGCCACTCCATATGTCGTTCCGGTCTCAACTATTGTATAATCATCATTTTGTGAAAGTATATTTATCTGTTTAAATACTGCGTATCCTTTATTTATGTTGTATACCCCGGTCAATTCATCTGTATCTGTACCGATTGTATATGTTTCTGAAGAGTCACTTAATACTATGGTATCTCCTTTTGAAACATCCTCATCGTCAATATAGTAATAATCGTCTGTGCTAAAAAATATGGTTGGCGTTATAACACTTATTGAATTATCTTTGTCAGATGCCTTTTTCATAAGACACGGTGACGATGAATCTTTTCCCTCTGTAAAATATTTTTTTGGTATTGTAAAAAATTCCTTTTTTGTGATCGCAGAATTAGGAATCTTAAGTCCCGACTGTGAATCAAGCACAAGCTCGATATTGGTAAATCGTTCATCAATATATCTTATTAGCGAATTTTTCATTTTTAAGTCAATAAAGTACTGTCCATCTTTTTTTATTATTGAAAAGCCCGCATTTGTTGTATAATCATCATCACAAAAACGTATTGTTACATAGTTTTTTTCATTCAGATCCTGTGCCAGCGTATCTGAAATATTTATAAGGATATCCCAGTTTTCGCTTGTTATCATTTTAAAAGCCGGATCAAGCTGCCCTATTTTTTCTGATGAATTAAAAACCTTCTGTTCATAGTTAGAATTATTAAATTGATCAATTGTAAAATTATCCGGCGTTACTTCCTCATAACCATCCGTTCCAAAATGTACAATTCCCGAATCAGCTGCATTATACATATAAAAAGTACTGTTCGACTCTGCTGTGCTTATGGCATCAGCAAGTGTATTTAGAGCATTCTGGTTCATTGACTGGATGAGTGTTGAGTTTATCTTATTCTTAAAAGAATACACCTTTGAAAAATCATTTTCTGAATAAGATGATGTAAAATTATTAATTGATGAAATTGTTTCTGATATCATTTCCGGTGTAATGTTTGAACCATTCTCGTTTACTGCCTGGATCTGGTCTGAAACAGAGCCATCCGTATCAACAGAAAAAACAGGATTTCCCACGCCTACTTTTGAATCGTTCGCCACAAAATAGTTTATATATCCATCCTGCTGTGCATATATAATAGTCTCACTCCGTAATATAAGTCCTTTATATACATTATTTGTCGCTATTGTACCCTGACGAACCTCATATTCAGATACTGGTTTTGAGGTTATGTATGTAAAGATATGAAAAATAACATAAATAATAATCACAAAGAAAACAATAAATCCTATATTTAAGCTGAATCCATGCCGGAACTTTACTATATTATTTTTTCTTGCCACAAAAATCTCCTTAAAAATGGGGTGTGACTATTTCACACCCCATCAAATACTACAATCTTAAAGTGAGATAATTACTTTTGCCTTTGCGCATTCCGGCAGTCTGTTTATATCTCTTGATACGCTTAAGACAAACTTAACCTTAAACTTCTCACTTATTACATCAAGCTTTTCTATTGCTTTTGTAATTCCATTCTCATCATCTATGGATGCAATTGTGAGAAAACTATCCAAATACATTTCATCTAAATCATGATCCTGTGAAACAATACCACATATAAACCCCAAAAACTCATCACAATTATCAATTGGAAAATCCATCACATTGATAAGCCTTATTTTATTGTTAAGTTCGTACATGTGTTTCTGGCTTTTATCCAGATACACTATATTTCCAGACTGAGTTCCCACAGCTGAATTTACTTTGTCTAATAATTCTTTAGTTTTACCCTTGCCCTTTTCACCGCATATGATTTCTATCATGGTCAATTTCCTCCTATGGATTATTTAAATAAAAACGTACTTAAATTTATAATCATTATAGTATAAATTGCCAGAAAACTCAATCTTTAATTAGCAAATCCACTCAATAATTCATTCATGAGCAGATATAGATTGCTTTTGCCGTCAGCCTTATAAACAATGCTTATTATGCGCTCATTGTCAGAGTTTGTGCTATATAAAACAAGGCAATAGCCCGCATCATGTGTAGTACCTGTTTTTCCACCTACAACATTCACCCCATCCGGAGCTTCATATGCGCCGGAAAGATAACCGCATGTGTTTGAAAATTTAACATTTACCGCATTTCCAGATGCATTTGTATATGAAGCATCATGATCTGCGCTGTTTATTATCGTCACAAAACTTTCTAATGATATTGCATTAGAAAAAATCAGATACATATCATATATCGTAGTATAATGGTTTTCATCAGGATATCCGCTCGGATTTACAAAATTGCTTTGTGTTGCTCCAAGCTTTGCGGCTGTCTGATTCATAAGATCAGCAAATGCCTCAACACTGCCTGAACAATGCTCTGCAAGCGCTATAGCAGCATCATTTCCACTTTCAAGCAAAAGTCCATAAAGAAGATCCATAACTGAAATCTGATCTCCTTCTTTCAGACCGCACACAGAGGATGATTCTGCAGGATTTGCAGCTTCTTTGCTTACTGTGACTATATCAGACATATTACATCGTTTAAGTATTATATATGCGGTCAGAACCTTCGTCGTACTTGCCGGATAGAGCCTTTCAAAGATATTTTTATTAAATTTTACTTCCTTAGTGTCCATATTAAACACTCCAGCACCTTCCGCAACAGAAGAATTTGCGGTATCTCCGAAATTAACATCATTTGTAACACATGAATTTGAAGCAAAATAATCTACACCATTATATCCATTCATAAAATCCGTTGAATAAGGATCATATGCATTTTCAATCGTGCTTTTACAACCGCCCACAAAAAGAGCTGCTATGCATATCAAACATAGCAGTCTGCTTTTTTTCTTTAACTTACTTGTACATTTCACGCCAGTCCAAATCTCCTCTATCTAACGATAAAATTAATAATTCTGCAGTAGCAAGGTTTGTTGCCAGTGGAATATTATGTTCGTCACATATTTTAAATATGCTGTTTACTTCCGGTTCATGTGGCTTCGGCCGGAGCGGATCCCGCAGAAAGATAACAAGATCTATATCATTATGCTCTATCTGTGCTCCAAGCTGCTGAACGCCACCCAGATGTCCTGCAAGATATTTATGTACTGAAAGATTAGCGACTTCCTCTATGAGCCGCCCTGTTGTTCCTGTGGCATACAGATCATTCTTACTTAAAATCCCTCTGTATGCAATGCAGAAATTCTGCATAAGTTTTTTCTTTGAATCGTGAGCTACTAGTCCTATGTTCATATATGAATCTCCCAACTAATATTTTTTCGGTTGTAGTCCTACATTTAGAACAAATCCCATACCTATGTACAACGACACAAGCGATGTAAGTCCATAACTTACAAAGGGAAGGGGAATACCTGTATTTGGCATAAGCCCTGTCGCAACACACATATTTATAAATGCCTGAAAGCCTACGAGTGCTGCCATTCCACAACATATAAGTCTTCCTGCTAAATCCTTGGCTTTTCTTGCTATAAGAATGCATTCAATAACTATAAGTAAAAGTAATATTACAATTATGACTGTTCCAATAAATCCAAGTTCCTCTCCTGCAACCGCAAAGATAAAGTCTGTCTGTGGCTCACTTATGTAGTTGCTGTTTTTCATTGAAGTGACAACGGAATTATTTAATCCTTTTCCTCTTAGCTGTCCTGAACCAATTGCCATTATTGAATTGGTCTGCTGATATGCAGTGCTTGAATAATCAGGATTAGACGGATCTATCCATGCCATAATACGCCTTATTGGATAATAATCTTTAGCAAGCTTTTGTGCATGTGTGATTATGTAACTTAAAGCTACTATTACTATTGGAATTGTAATTCCCATAACCGATAATACTATTTTATAACTTAAACCGCTAATAAACAAGAGGACAATGAAAATTAATGTAGTAAGAATTGTTGTCGAGTTGTCCGGCTGCGTAATTATGAGCACAAGAGGTATTCCTACAAGTACAAATGATATAAATAATGTTTTTATACTGTTTATATTTTCCTCATGCTTCATAAAGTAGACTGAGAAAAAAAGAATTATCGCAATTTTAGCAACCTCAGACGGCTGAAATCTGAATCCGCCAAGATCTATCCACCTTTGCGCACCACCCGTAGTATCTCCGACTAATTCCACCAGCAAAAGTAGTCCTAATGTTCCGATATAGTATACCCATACAAATTTTAAAAGAAACGAATAGTCAATCACAGATATTACCATCATAACGATAAGTCCCATGATAAAACCAAGGATCTGTTTTCCCTGTACTGACTGCTTTGCACTTCCGATGATCAATATTCCTATTATTGTAAGCGCTGCCATATATATTACTAGTTGAAAATGATAATTCTTTAGTTTATACTGTCTGAACATTTTACTCTCTTTTCTTATCTTCTTTTAAAATAATCCTGATTTCGTATTTATCTGATGATAAATCCAAATGTCTTGATAATATGTTTGAAATTTCCTTCTTGATCTGTGCCATCTGATCAAGTGTCATTGATGATACTGTGTTTTGTGCTTCGATAAGCAGTCTCTTTTTAGCAATTTCTTTTGAATGTAATAATTCAGATCTCATCTGCACACCTCATCAACGATATTTTTTTAGAAAGCATTATAAAATCAGATTTCGATTTCGTTCTTATTGTAAGTGGGGATATTCCCTTGTTCTGACAGATAATAACATTTTTGTCGATAGGTATTGTGCCTATGACATATGTCGAAAGAACTTCTTCTATATCTTCCACCGACAAAATCTGATGCTTTTTTACCATTTTTTCATCGTATGCATTAACTATAAGATCAATGTCTGTAAACTGATATGTATCCAGAAGATGTATACAGTATCCGGCATCTCTTATAGCTGAAATATGAGGTGTTGTTACCACAATTACCCTGTCAGCTGCAGCTATAGAAAACTTAAATCCTCTGTCAATTCCTGCCGGACCATCTATAAGACAAAAATCAAAATCATTTTTTAATTCTCCGACAAGCGCTTTTAAACGAGGTTCATAATCTTTTAAGCCTGACACTTTAAGTGCTGCTGGTATAACATAAAGGTTAGGGTTATTTTTGTCTCTTATAAGTGCCTGATTCAGCCGGCACCTGCCATCGAGCACATCCATAAGGTTGTAGTTAACCCGGTCCTCCACTCCCATTACAAGATCAAGATTTCTAAGGCCCATATCAGTATCCAGCATTACGACCTTTTTATCTAACTGTGAAAGTCCTATCCCGATGTTGGAAATAACAGTAGTTTTCCCGACACCGCCTTTTCCTGAAGTGAAAACGATCGCTTCACCCACAAAAATCAACCTCCAAAAGTTATAATAAATTTATTTGAATTTCACCATCCGTAAATTTTGCCATCATAGGTATCTGACGGTGTTTCTTCAAAACTGATTTTTTTCTTTTGGGAACATCTCCCAAAACTGATCCAATTCTGAAATTTTCAGGGAAAAAATCATTTGCCATTATAAAAGGTTCTTTTACGTCCGGATTATTTCCGGCAAGAGCCTGCCCGTAAAGCCTTCCAAGAACGATTATATTTCCTCCGGCTTTTATTATTGCGCCTTTCTCGACATCACCCATTATAATGACATCACCGGATCCAAAAATTTTCTGACGCATATCTACACCATGATCGATAAACAGACAATTATTTTCTTTATAGTCCTTTATCATATTTTCTTTGTCATACAATGCCTTTTCAGTGGCAAATTGTTTTACCTGATCGTTTTCTATCAGATGTGTTATATGAATCGTTGTATATTCATCTATCGCATCAAGAATGATATTTTTTTCACGATCAGACAGCTGTCTTCCCTCGAACATTATTGCAAAATGCTCATCTTTAAAAAACTTTTCCGATTCACGGAATTTATTTACTATACATGACAGCAGTTCCTCAAAACTGATTGTATCATCCAAAACTACTGTCAGATAATTTTTACCACTTTTTAATACAACCGGTAAAGCCATACTTCCTCCAATCAATCACCAACAGATGAAGATTCTGATGTATTTACGCCTTCTGCTTTCGCAGCAAGGATTTCATCTAATGTCTGTTCTTTATAGTAGTACGAAATTATATTTCTTGCGGCAGATGCAGCATTGTGCGAGCTATAACCAAACGAAATACGTGCGGCTATTGATATCTCCGGATCATCAGAAGGTGCATATCCTATAAACAGACCATGGTTAGGTCTTGTTTCTACCTGCTGTGCTGTACCTGTTTTACCTGATACAGGTATTGTAAATCCATCAAAACTATCAAGATTTTCACATACCATCCGCATTCCTGTGTGTATTGCATCCCACTGTGTACCATTTAGTATATCCGAAATATCAGTATAATTTGCTGAATAGCTTTCCACTACGTTTCCTGACGCATCAACTATTTTATTCATAAGTTTATAGTCATATAATTTTCCTGATGCAACAGCTGTTACATAACGTGAAAGAGCCACTGTTGTAATATTATTATTACTCTGTCCGATTGCAGCCATAACTGGATATTGCGTAGCAATCTCCGGCTGACGTTCAACTATTTCAAGTCCTGTTTTCTGATCAAGGCCATATATAGACGCATATTTCTGAATATATGAAATACCGCTTGCATCATCATAAGCTCCTGAATCTTTAGAACTTAACCTGTAACCTGTCGTGTAGAAGAATACGTTACAAGAATCCCTTATTGCTTCTGAAACATTTAAATTTCCATGCGCCCCAGGATATATCCAGCACTTTGGTTCATTACTTACCTCATGGAAAATACCTGTACAATCTATGACTGATGATGTATCAATTACACCCTCTGCCAGCCCGGCTGTACTTGTAACAAGCTTAAATGTAGAACCCGGTGCCGTCTTTTCCTGTGTTGCATAATTCCACAAAGGATTTGATTTGTCATCTCTTAACGACTCGTAATAATCTGCATCAACACCATTCGCCAGTTTATTATTATCATACCCCGGATAACTTACCAACGCTTTTATCTGTCCTGTATTTACGTCTGTAATGACACATGAACCTGTACACGGATCAAGCGCAAGTTGTGCTGGTGTGATCTCAAGATTATTGATCTTATCCATTATAAATGTATAAGAACTGATAGTTCCATCCTTTAATCCGTTTACAGTTGCATCATCATAATCAAGCACACTCTGGTCAAATAATGTAAGGCATATTTCCTGGCCTGTAACTTGTCCAGCATTGACCATATATTTATAAATTATCTTTGAAAAATCTTTATCAGCAGCAAGCTCTGTATGTATATACTGACATAACGCTGTATAAATTTCACTAGAATCTGCATATTTGTCTTCGACATCTAATAAACTTATATCAATCCACTGTTTAGAGATACAATATTTAAGATAATCTTTCGGACTCAGATTACCATTTTTGTATTGTGTATAGGTTTCATCATCAGACTCTATCTTGTCCGTTAAAATAATTCCATTATTTTTTAACATGGACATAACAAGTGTAAAATAATCAAGTGTCTGCTCGTCCATTTCATTAATAGTCATAGCAGGATCACTTGTAAGCTGCGAATCAACTACACCAAGTGCAGATGCCTGCTCACCCACAAATTTGTTATATATATTTTTCTCTGTGTCAGATGCATCATCCTGCCCGAAATGTTCCAGATCTACGACATTATTATCTATAAGTGCGAAATAAACGTCATTTATAGGCAATTCATTGCTTTTGATCTTTGAGTATACGATACCGGCAATTTCCTGTTCCAAAAGCTTATATGTAGCTTCCTGAAGATTGATATCTATACTCAGATACAGATCATTTCCGGCTGTGGGATCTTTTTTGCTTATTACCTCTGTTATCTTACCGACATTATTTACATAGATCTGTTCATCTCCGTTTTCACCACGCAGATAACTTTCATAATATTGTTCCAAACCTGATTTTCCAACAGTATCATTTGCTGTATAGGTTTCGTCCTGCTCATGCAGATCATTATATTCATCCGTTGAGATCTTACCTGTATATCCTACGAGAGATGCAATATACTCGCTGTAATTATATTTGCGGATAGTATCCTCTTTTATTGAGACACCTGTAAGGCTGTTCGAATGTTCATTCATATATGCAACAGTTGCATCATTCACATCTTTAGCGATTGTTGTAGTCATATACTGTGAATAGCGGTTTCCTTTTATCGCATACCGGATTACTATGATATCATAAAAGATCTGCTGTTCATATTCATCGCTCACTGCAAAACACTCTTTTTCATCCGAAGCCAGATATTTTATGATATCCTCAGCTGATGCATTTGCCTCATCAAAATCAAATTTCTTATTGTATTCAAGCTTATCATATTTGTCTTTGCCAAATACATCTGCAAGAAAACGTTTCAGTGATGTTCCCGACACGTTATAGCTGTATGTACCGTCATCGTTTAAGTCAATTGGAAAATCATTATATATTGTTCCGCCATTTTTAAGTATTACATTTATGACTTCTGCAAGTTCTGCATTTAATTCCTTATTTTTTGTATCCCTGTTTTCGTATTCCCCATTATCGGAAATAACAACTGAATATGCAAGCTGGTTATATGCAATAAGATTTCCGTTGCAGTCATAAATGTTTCCTCTTGAAGCATCTATTGAAAGGTTCTTTTGTATGAGCATAGTGAAATTTTCCTGGTAATCTGCTCCATTTACGATCTGTAATGAAAAAAGCCTCTCTATCACTATTGCAAACAAAATAATTATACATGCCGCAAGAACGAATAAGCGGGAACTAAAAAATTTTTTCAAAAAGTCTTTAATATCATAAATCAAATTTCTTCGCTCTCCTTTTTTCGCATTTTTCAAGTTTCTGATTTATCTTAAGGAATAAAAGATAAAGGAAAATGCTTATCACCATTGTGTATACAAGTTCCGGCATTATTATTGCTTTCAGATAATATAAAAACTGAAATCTGCCATTCAGAAGGAACATGAAAAAGTATACAAATAAATTACATACCAGATCACTTCCTCCTATCAGTAACATTGGCAATTTTATGTCATCAGGATAAAATCTTTTTTGAAAAAAACCATTTATAAAACCAATGTACATATAGATTAAAGCATATATTCCGATTAAATTACCGAAAAAAATGTCAATAAGTAATCCGCAAAAAAATCCAACCCACATCCCTTCTTTTCTTCCACGCATAAATCCAAAAGAAGAAACTGCGATTATTAAAAGGTTGGGAGAAATATTTGCAAAAGTTAATGCTTTAAACACAGTAGTCTGCAGCAAAAAACATATGCATATTATAAAAAAAAGAGTAACTTTACGCCTCATTTATATCTCCAATCCTATTTAGCCTGTTCGGTCGATTCAGTCTGATTCCCTGATTTATCCGCAGACTCGTTTTTTACACTCTTTATATCTGTTATAACGAGTACATTTTCAAGATGTTCGAAATCAACAACCGGAGTTATAGTTCCTGACTTTGTAAGATTATTTGAATTATTTTCAACTGATGTTACATATCCGATGAGGATCCCCTGCTGATAAAGGTCTGAAACATATGATGTGACAACAGGATCTCCTTCTTTGACCTGATCATCATCATCCTTTAATTCCGAAAAAGTTATAACCTTTTTCTCATTCATGGATTTAATGCTTCCGGATACCGTAAGGTTATCCTCTGTTGTCGAAACCATGCCGCTGACATTGCTTGAGTCGTCTATTATACACTTTACTTTTGCATAATTAGGACCTACGTCAGTAATTATTCCTACAAGTCCGCTTCCGGCTATTACATTCATATTCACATCAAGCCCGTCATTTTTTCCTTTATCGATCGTAAAGGTTGAAAACCAGTTTCCACTATCTTTTGCAATGACACTGGCTGCAACCTTATTGTATGACGGATATTTTGCATCAAGTTCTAAAAGCTCCCTGTAATTATCCAGTTCATATTGCTCAAGTTTGTTCGTGTTAAGCTGTGTCGTAAGATCCTCAACCTGGGCTTTTAATTCCTCGTTTTCCTTCATTACTTCACCAAGTGTCTTAAAATCGTTTGCCTTATCTGATAATGTCGTGCCTATATTATTTATTCCCTTTTGCATAGGCACAAAAATATATCCGGCAACATTTTTCAATGGTCCACCAGATATATTAAGTGTCAGGCTTAAAAGGATCGCAACAAAACAAACAGTTGTCAATATAAGCAATACATATTTAGTTGGTAATTTTTTGTTTGTATTTCGATACTTTCTTTTCATATGAGCCTCTGTAAATTATTTTTTAATGCTAAACGGAAGACGTTTATATTTAGAATCTGAAACGATCTTTACGAGTCCGCGCACTGAGCTTTCATCCGGGAACTCACTTTCTATGATCTTTATATTTGTAATCTGTTCAAATAATTTATCCAGCCCATTAAGCTTTGAGCCACCGCCTGTGATATATATTCCTGAATGGATTATATCCTTAGCAAGTTCTGGCGGAGTCTTTTCAAGGATCATTTTTATTGATGTACAGATAGATTCTAAATTAGACTTCATAGCCTCATAAACAATTTCTGCTGAGATATCCATTTCGATAGGAAGCCCGCTTACTACGTCACGCCCTACTATCGTCATTTTTTCTTCTCTTCCCGGAAGTGCAGAGCCGATATTTTCTTTTAATGATTTAGCGGTCTTTTGACCTATAACAAGGTTAAACTCTTTTCTCACATAAGAAATAATAGACTCATCAATTCTGTTACCACCAAAATGTAACAGGTCGCTCAAAACAAGTCCTCCAAGTGAAATAACAGAAATTTCTGTTGTGTCTGCTCCCATGTCTACAATCATAACACCTGTAGGTTCATTGACATCTATGCCAAGTCCGACTGCATCTGCAATTGGTTTTTCGCACAGCATAACCTTTTTAGGCTTTGATTTACTTTTATAAAAAAGCTCATAAAATGCACGTTTTTCAACATCAGTGATATCCGTTGGAACCGCTACGATAAATTCTGCATTTTTAATTCTTGCTTTCATCTTATGCTCAAGAAAATCAAATATCATTTTCTGGAGGAAGTTATAATCTGCGATCACACCTTCAACAACCGGGAAAACCACATTGATCGTTTCCGGAGCTTTTTCGTACATTGCGTATGCACTGTCACCATATGCATATATTTCATCCTTATTGATCAGTGCGATCGTATTCTTTTCAAGCATGGTTTTACCTGATGCTTTAGAATACACTTTAAAATTGTTTGTACCTAAATCAATGCCATATACATTGTTACTCATGTTTGATTACCTCGTCTTCTGTTTATATAAGATTATTTTCAAAAAAACTATAATATTTGTTATCACCAATTATTATATGATCGCCAAACTCAATTCCAAGTATCTTCGCACCCTGACACAAATTATCTGTTACAGAAATATCATCACGGCTTGGAGAAGCATCTCCGCTTGGATGATTATGCAGCAGTACGATTCTTTGTGCATTCTTTTCAAGTGCTGCTTTAAAAACAGAACTTATAACAACCATTGAGGATGTAATGGAACCCTTAGATATGATCTTGTCTCCAAGGAATACTCCTTTTGAGTCAAAATATGCGCATAAAACTATTTCTTCCCTAAGGTGCCTCATCTGTTCCATATAATAATCTGAAATAGATGCAGGGCTGTTCATCTTAAGCGTATAACCTCTGCTTGTGCTTGCAATCCTTTTTGATAATTCTGCAGCTGCCTTAAGCTGGATTGCCTTGATCTTTCCTATTCCCGGAAAATCCATGAGCTCCTCAAAAGACATCTCATACAGATTCAAAAGATTGCCCTGTTTTTGTCTTAAAATTGATTTAGCAATATCCAGAGAACTTAAATCTCTTGTGCCGGTCTTTATGATAATAGCCAAAAGATCTGCATCAGAAAGCGCCTTAGAACCATACTTTAAAAATTTTTCATATGGTCTTTCTGATATTGGTAAATTTTTGATCAGGTTGTTTTTTTGCATTTATTCCTTTCCGCTCTCTTAAAAACGGTGTTTTAATTTTAGCATACCTAATCAAGCTTAACAAGATTTCTCTCATAAAGTTTTTGTAAAGACATCAAAATTCCAAGTTTTGCGTGATACCATGTAAGTCCTCCCTGGAAATAAACGGCATACGGAGGCTTTACAGGTCCGTCTGCGGATAATTCAATTGATGATCCCTGAACAAATGCGCCTGCTGCCATTATGACATCACAATCATACCCCGGCATCGCCCATGGCTCTGGTGTTACATAGCTGTCAACAGGTGCTGCTGCCTGTATTCCTTCACAAAATGCGATCATCGCATCCCTGTTATTAAATTCTATAGCCTGGATAATATCATGTCTGCTTTCTGTTCCGTCAGGTACAACCTTAAATCCAAGTTTTTCGTATATTTTTGCTGCGAAAATTGCACCTTTTAATGCCCCACTTACAACTGTCGGAGATAAAAACAGACCCTGATAAAAAGATTGTATCACGCCAAGTGATGCCCCGACTTCTTTTCCGAGTCCCGGAGATGTAAGCCTGTATGCAGCATTCTCAACACATTCCTTTTTTCCTACGATATATCCGCCTATAGGAGCAAGCCCGCCACCCGGATTTTTGATCAGTGATCCAACTATCATGTCTGCTCCGACCTCAAGTGGTTCCCTGTCTTCGACAAATTCTCCGTAGCAGTTATCAACCATGCATATTACATCCGGTTTGATTTCTTTTATAAATTTGATAAGTTCTCCTATGCGCTCTACAGATAAGGTTGGTCTTGTGGCATATCCTTTGGATCTTTGTATAGTTACAAGCTTAGTTTTTTCATTGACAGCTTTTCTTATACCCTCAAAATCAAATTCTCCGTCAGGCAGAAGATCAACCTGCGAATATGTAACACCATATTCAGAAAGTGAACCTTTTGATGGACGTATTCCGATAACCTCCTCAAGTGTATCATATGGTTTTCCGACAGGTGACAAAAGCTCATCTCCCGGGCGCAGATTCGACATAAGCGCAAGTGCAAGTGCATGTGTTCCACATGTTATCTGTGGTCTTACAAGTGCATCCTCGCCCTTAAAACAGTCGGCATATACTTTTTCAAGTGTATCTCTTCCAAGATCATTATACCCATATCCGCTTGACATATTAAAGCATTCAGCACTGACTTTGTTTTTCTGCATTGCATTTATTACCTTAAGCTGGTTTAATTCTGCGTTCTCATCAATCTTTAAAAATCTTTCTTTTAATTCATCTTCGCATTTTTTCCCGAAATCAAGAACAGGTTTTGATATTCCAAGTTCCTTATACATTTGTTCTAACAAATTATAATCCTCTTTTCCTCAAGTATTTCTTTAATTTTACTTAATATTTTATTATCATCATATGAATATTCTTCTTTTTCAAGCCATATCGTTTCTTTTTCCCGTCTGAACCATGTAAGCTGGCGTTTGGCAAATCGTCTTGATTCCTGCTTTACTTTTTCAACGGCCTCATCAATATCATATGCTCCATCAAGGCTGCTAAGTATTTCCTTATAGCCTATGCCTTTCATAGAAACCATATCACTCGTATAACCCATATTTTTTAACTTTTTTACCTCTTCAACAAGACCATTTTCAACCATAATGTCTACTCTTTTATCGATTCTGTCATATAATCTTTTTCTTTCATCATTTAATACAAAATATGCAAAATTATAAGGTGATTCTTTTTGTCTTTCACTATCATTATGCTTTGAAATAGGCTCGCTGCAGTTATGGTAATATTCGAGTGCCCTTATAACACGTTTTACATTATTTTCATGTATTGTTTCATACGAAACAGGATCTATATTTTTAAGCTTCTCATGGAGTGCATGATTTCCATTTACTGCTGCAAACTCACTCAGCTTGTTTCGATATGCTATATCTGTGTCCTGTTCTGTAAAATCAATATCATACAGCAATGCCTGTATATAAAAACCTGTTCCACCGACTATTATAGGGATCTGATCATTTGAATAAATTTCTTCAAGCGCCTTTTTTGCCATTTTTTTAAAAATAAACACGTTAAATTCATCCGAAGGCAGCAGCTCATCTATGAGATAATGCTTTATTCCCTGCATTTCCTGTGGCATGATCTTTGCAGAACCTATATCCATATATTTATATACCTGCATTGAATCTGCCGATATTATAGCACCATTTATTCTTTTGGCAAGTTCGATCGAAAGATTGGTTTTTCCAACAGCAGTTGGTCCTGTAAGAATAACCATAGGTTGTTTTTCCATTTATATAATCCTCTTGAATTTTTTTTCTATTTCATATTTACTCATAGAAATTATCGTAGGGCGTCCATGTGGGCAGTTATATGGATTGTCCAAAGATAAAAGTTCGTCTATAAGCTCATTTATCTCTGGAAGAGAAAGCTTGTCATTTCCCTTTACTGCCGCTTTACATGACATGCTTGCGACCTTTTCTATTATAAGATCCGGTGTCTGTCTTCCCGTCAGATCTGAAAAATCGTCAAGCATTTCAATAAATAAATCTTTCATGTCGATATGGAACAGATTGTCCGGCACAGCACTGATCATATATTCTTTACCACCAAAATGCTCCACTTCATAACCAAATTGCCGGATCTGTGCACTATATTTTTCAAGCATTGCGCTTTCCTTTGAATCAAGGCTCAGGATGATCGGCGGACTGATAGTCTGGGATGTAAAATCCTTTTCTTTAAGTCTTGCCATCGTGCGCTCATATAAAACTTTTTCATGGGCTGCATGCTGGTCAATAATAAAAAGCTTATCCTCAAATTCAATGAGCCAGTACGTTTTAAAAAGCTGTCCGATTATATTAAACTGTTTGCGTGAAGCCTGGGTCATAAACTCTTTATCAATATCAGCCAGTGTCTGCTGGGAAGGATTGCTTATTACATTATTTTCCGTTTCCTGTGTTTCTTCTTTTTTATTTGCATTTTCACTTTTTGTACCAAACGGTTCAAATTTTTCTGACACAGTCTGGATCGGTCTTATTTTTTTGTCATCAAATTCATATGTTCCCGGACTATGCTTTATAATTGCATTATCAATGGCAGCTGATGCAGCGATATCATTGATCCTTCTTTTTTCAAATGGTTCAGGAATGGGTTCTTCGTATTTATGAATGATTTTTGCCGGCTTATCATTTGAGCCGACCGGAACCTCAGGAATCATCTCTTTATGTGAAAGAAGCTTATATATCGCATCGCACAGTTCAACGTATACTTCGTTATTGTTATCAAATCGAAGTTCCATTTTCGTAGGATGGACATTTACATCCAGTTCACTATAAAATGTAAAATATAAAACTGTAAACGGATATTGGTGCTGCATAAGAAAGTTCCTATATGCCTCCTCTATAGCCTTTGAAAGCAGTGAACTTTTTATGTAACGTCCGTTTATAAAATAAATTTCATAATTACGGTTTCCTCTTGTTATTACAGGTTTTCCTATAAATCCTTCCAGTTTGAAATATTCACATTCAAAATCAACCGGAAGAAGTGAAGATGATATGTCTCTGCCAAATATATGATATATTATGTCCTTACGGTTTCCGTTACCCGATGTATGCAGCTTTGTCTGATTATTGTTTATAAATTTAAACGATATATCTGGATGCGACAATGCAAGTTTTTCGACCATATCACTTATATAGCCGCCCTCTGTCGTTGCCGTCTTTAAAAATTTTCTTCTTGCAGGCGTATTATAAAACAGATCTTTTACTATAAAGGTAGTCCCATCCGGCGCACCGATCTCTTCGTTTGTTATTTCTTTTGAACCTTCTATGACATAACGGGTGCCAGTAAGCTCATCATAAGTTTTTGTGATCAGCTCAACTCTTGCCACAGCAGCGATACTTGATAAAGCTTCGCCTCTGAAGCCTAAGGATTTTACTGTAAGAAGATCTTCTGCGCTCTTTATCTTACTTGTACTGTGACGTAAAAATGCAAGCGGAACCTGGTTCCTTTGTATTCCGCATCCATTATCTGTAATTCTTATAAAAGAAATCCCACCTTCTTTTATCTCGACAGTTATTGCACTCGATCCTGCATCTATAGCATTTTCTACAAGTTCCTTTACCACTGAACATGGTCTTTCTACAACTTCGCCGGCAGCTATTTTATCTATTGTCTCCTGATTTAGGACTGCAATATCTGGCATATATGATCATCCTCCTTCCTACCAGCGGTTTTTAACTTTATTCTGCAGCTGGTATAATTTGTTAAGCGCATCAAGTGGTGTCAGATTTCCAATGTCGATATTTTTAAGCTCCTCAATTATGTCATCATCCTTTACCGTATCAAAAAGAGAAATCTGTGTCATATCAACTTCATCGAGATGCTGCTTCCTGCTGTGTTTTTTTGAACCTGTTTCCACTGAAATATTTTTTACAGTCTCTGTTATGTCGTTTGCCAGAAGCTGTTCAACAATTTCCTTTGCCCGCTCTATTACAGAATCCGGAAGCCCTGCAAGCTTTGCTACCTGTATTCCATAACTCTTATCAGCACCGCCCTTTACGATTTTACGAAGGAAAACTATGTCATCTCCCTTTTCTTTTACTGCAATACAATAATTATTTACACTGTCAAGCTTGCCTTCAAGTTCTGTAAGTTCATGATAATGTGTTGCAAATAATGTCTTTGCACCTAAAAGTTTTGGATTGCTTATATGTTCTACAACCGCCCATGCTATACTTAGTCCGTCAAAAGTACTTGTTCCCCGGCCTATCTCATCAAGTATAAGCAATGATTTTGATGTTGCATTTCTTAAAATATTGGCAACCTCATTCATCTCGACCATAAAAGTACTTTGTCCTGAAGCAAGATCATCTGAGGCTCCGACTCTCGTAAATATCCTGTCTACAATTCCTATATTTGCCGAGGACGCAGGGACATAGCTTCCTATCTGTGCCATAAGCACGATAAGAGCACTCTGTCTCATATATGTCGATTTTCCTGCCATATTCGGACCTGTTATTATAGAAATCCGGTTTTTATCAGGATCAAGATATGTGTCGTTATCTATAAACATATCGTTCGTTGTCATCTTTTCGACTACAGGATGACGCCCGTTTTTAATATCTATTATCCCACTTTCATTTATTTTCGGCTTACAATAATTGTTCTGGCCTGCAACAAGGGCAAGCGATGCAAAAACATCCATCTTTGCAATGGCACGGGCTGTCTTTTGAATCCTCGAAACAGATTGTGCGATCTTATCCCGCACCTGCCTGAATAACTCGTATTCAAGCGATGTGAGGCGGTCTTCCGCCCCAAGGATCGTATCTTCAAGTTCTTTTAATTCCGGTGTTATATATCTTTCAGCATTTGTAAGCGTCTGTTTTCTAACATAATAATCCGGAACAAGATCTTTATATGAATTTGTAACCTCAAGATAATAGCCAAATACTTTATTGTATTTTATGCGCAGATTTTTGATCCCGGTCTTTTCTTTTTCAGAAGCTTCAAGTTCTGCAAGCCACGTTTTTCCCTTTGTTTTTGCAGCACGGAGTTTGTCGACTTCCTCGCTGTAGCCTTCTTTTATTATGTCGCCATCACGTACAGATATAGGTGGTTCTTCCTGTATCGACTGATCAAGCAGCAGGCACAAATCATCAAGAACATCGAAATCACTGTCTATCTCACTTACAAGCTTGCACTTTATATCTGTCAGAAGTGTTTTTATAGGTGGAAGCATTTTTATTGAGTTTCTGAATGCAATCAAATCCCTGGGATTAGCTGACTGATATGTAATTCTTGTTATAAGACGTTCAAGATCATATATAGGATTTAAATATTCTCTCAGTTCATCCCTTGTTATCTCACTTTTATTTAACGCCTCTATAAAATTCTGGCGTTTTATTATTTCAGATTTTTCTATAAGAGGCTGCTCAACATATGATCTTAAAAGTCTTGCCCCCATGGCCGTCTTTGTTTTGTCAAGAACCCATAACAATGAACCTCTTTTTTGTTTCTCACGAAGTGTTTCTACAAGCTCCAGATTCCGTCTGGACGAGCTGTCTATGATCATATATTTTCCGATTGAATACGGATGTATTTCAAGAATATTATCAAGTGAATTTTTCTGCGTTTCATAGAGATACTTAAGAAGCGCACCGCATGCAATAACTCCGCTATCATAATCCGCAATCCCAAGACCTATAAGTGACTGCACATGAAAATGTGTAAGAAGAGTTTCTTTTGCAAGCTGATCCCCGAAATACCACGAATCAAGTGCTGATATTGTTATCCCCAGCCTGTTTTTCAAATCATCAATATCCACTCCACTCATATATAATGCTTCATTGCATATAATCTCTGAAGGGCAGAAACGGCTTATCTCATCAAGAAGTTTTCTTTCATTGTCCACTTCCGTTGTACAAAAATCACCTGTGGTGACATCAGAAACAGCTATGCCATATTTATCCTCTGTATAGACTATAGACATTATATAGTTGTTTTTTGCTTCGTCAAGCGAAGCCATGTCGGTATTTGTACCAGGTGTCACAACCCGTATAACTTCTCTTTTTACGATTCCCTTTGCAAGCTTAGGGTCTTCCATCTGCTCACATATTGCGACTTTATATCCTCTTGATACAAGTCTGTTAATGTATGATTCTGCGGCATGGAACGGAACTCCGCACATAGGCGCACGTTCTTCAAGACCGCAGCTTTTCCCTGTAAGAGTAAGTTCAAGCTCCTTTGATACGATCTTTGCATCATCAAAGAACATCTCGTAAAAATCACCTAGTCTGTAAAATAATATACAGTCCTTATATTCTTCTTTTGTCTGCAGATAATGCTGCATCATTGGTGTTACATCAGCCACTTTTGTATTCCTCTCTTCCGGTTAATCAGGTTTGTATTTTTTTACGATTGCCTCAGCTACCTTTATCCCATCAATAGCTGCAGATGTAATTCCTCCCGCATAACCTGCTCCTTCCCCACAAGGATACATTCCTCTTATATTGCTCTCTAAATTTTCGTTTCTTATCATACGGACAGGAGAAGATGTTCTGGTCTCCATGCCGGACAGAATTGCATCTTTTCTGTCAAACCCTGGTACCATATGACTAAAATGTTGCATTCCGAGTATGAAAGACTTTTCCATTTCATCATTCATAAGCCCGTTCAACTTCGCAAACACAGTTTTACCTTTGGTCTGGGTGTCAAAATCCCCAAAAGATGTCGAAATAGTATTCTGGCAAAAATCTCCAAACAGCTGCTGTGGGATTTTACCGTTTCCCAGCTCATAATTTTTTCTTTCGAGTTTTTCCTGAAATCTTATGCCTGCAAGTGCATCATCCGCACCAAAATCCTTGTCTGTCACCGAAACAATTATGGCGCTGTTGGCATTTTTCCCATTTCTTCCGGAATAACTCATCCCGTTAACAACAGTTTTTCCTTCACCAGAGGATGAATTTACTACATATCCTCCGGGACACATACAAAATGAGTATACACCTCTTCCTCCGGGGAAATTAGAAGTTACCTTATATGGACTTGCGGGTAATTTGATGTCATGATTTTTTCCATACATAGCTTCATTTATCATTTCCTGTGGATGTTCTACCCTGAATCCGACCGCAAAATTTTTGGACTGCATGTCTATTCCGAGATCATGAAGTTTATAAAATGTATCTCTTGAGCTGTGTCCAAGTGCCAGAACACATACATCTGTATTTATCTTCTGACCGGAAGCATTTACTGAACATATTCTGCCATCTGAAATTTCAAATCCATCTGCGAGTGTATCAAACATAAATGTAGTGCCATTGTTTTCCAAATCTTTTCTCATGTTTACAATAACATCCGCCAGTATGTCTGTTCCAATATGTGGTTTATTGTCATATAATATATCACTTTTTGCCCCAAATTTAACAAAAGTTTCCAGCACAAAATTATTCCGTCCACCTGGATCTTTTACTGATGTATTAAGCTTTCCATCTGAAAATGTTCCGGCTCCGCCCTCTCCGAACTGGACATTTGAATCCGGCACCAGAATTCCCGTGTTCCAGAAATTCTCAACATCTCTTTTTCGTTTGTCAACCCTGCTTCCTCTTTCGATAACAATAGGAGCAAACCCTTTAAGCGATAAAATGTAGGCACAAAACAGCCCTGCAGGTCCGGCGCCCACTATAACAGGCCGGCTGTTCAAAAAAATCTCTCCATTCTCAGGAAGGCTATACCTGTTTTCCTTATATAACATTACTGAAGGATTATGTAATCTGCCAACAAGATGCGTTTCATTGTCGATCTCAACCAACACAGAATATATATAAAACAATTCCGGCTTTTTTCTGGCATCTATAGATTTCTTTAATATTTTGTAACTAAAATCATCTGATCTAAGTTTTAAAATCTTTTTTATCTTATTTTTTAATTGTCCATGTGTGTGGTCAATTGGTAATTTTATCTGATTTATCCTTATCATTTACTGCTTTCCATTCCTGCTATATAACCGCTTGTCCATGCCCATTGTAAATTGTATCCTCCACAGATACCATCTACATCAAGTATTTCTCCTGCAAAATAGAGATTGTCACATACTTTTGAGCTAAGTGTACATGGGTCTATCTGCTTTGTATCTATTCCACCTGCACATATCTGTGCAAATTCAAAACTCCGTGGCTTTTTCATGTAAACATATGTATGTTTCATCACGCTGACAAGCTTATTTAAATCTTTATCATCCAGCATGGCAGCCTTTTTATCCGGCGATATTTTGCTTTGATGAATAAGCTCAAGCATAAGCTTTTGATTTAAAATACCATTAAGCATCTCATTTACTGAGCGTTTATCTTTCACGCAGGCTACACGCTTCCTTAAGTATTTTAACAATTCATCATCGCTCATCCGAGGCATGAAGTCTGTTTCAAGTCTGGGTGTATTGCCATTTTTTATATCCATAGATGCATAGCGGCTTATCTGAAAAACAGGAATTCCTGACATTCCATAATCTGTTATCTGAAGTTCACCCTCACTGCATATGGTGTTTCCTGCCGATGTGTGAAGCGTAAGTGCGCAGTCACATCTTACACCTGCTGTTTTATTAAATTTAAGGCCTTCACAGTAAAAACCACATAAAGCAGGAACTACAGGCAGAAATCTGTGTCCAAGTGATTCTATGATTTTAAACATGCTGCCATCGCTTCCGAGTTTCGGAGCTGCCTTTAATCCAGCCGCAATAATAAGCTTTTTTGACTCTACTTTGTCATTTCCTGAAAAAACTACATATCCTTTATCAGTTTTTTTAATATCTATGACCTTAAAAGATGTTCTTACATCTATTTTAAGGCTCATCATTTCCATCCTAAGAGCTGCAACAACAGAAGCTGCCTGTTTTGAATTTGGATATATATACCCGTTTTTATCATACGCCGGTATTCCCAGTTCTTCGAAAAAAGCTATTGTATCATTTTCATCAAAGACACTCAGACCATTTTTTATAAGTCTTATGCTGCCATTAAAACAGCTGCTGTCCATTTTTTTGTTTGTATAATTACATTTGCCGTTTCCTGTTGAAAGAAGCTTCTTTCCTATATCTGTATTCTGTTCAAGAAGCACGATCCCAGCCCCACGCCTTGCCGCAGTAATAGCCGCCATCATTCCGGCCGGTCCGGCTCCGATTATTGTAATATCATTCATCTTTTACCTCTTTTTAACTGAATTATTTTAGCATAGGAAAGTAAAACATTCAACCAGTCAGCTTGAATAGCTCTCCAGAAAATCATATAATTCACTTTCTGTTTCAAAACCAAATCCATTATTTATTTTGGACTTGATATCCTCCGGAAGTTCATTGTAGTATACACCTGTATCAAAAAATTTGTCTGTGCCATAATTTTTATATACTGTGATCATACCATTATCATTTTTTACTATATATTCATACGATATGACAACTTTTGATACTTCCTTTGACTGTGTTTCAGCAATTTGTATCTGTGTATCCTCGTTATTTTGTTTTTGTGAAATTCTATTGTCGATCGACTCTAACACCCAAACAGTCAATAATATTCCCAAAACCACTAAAATACAGATACTGATTTTATTCTTCATGCACATCACCTCTGAATCAGTATCTGTATTTTTTATTATTTTATGCCTTTTTATTTTTAAAGAAGATGAAATTTCTTTGCGAATCTGATAATTGTCATTCCCTTAGGGAATTTTCTTATTTCATCTTCGGATAATCCTTTAAACAGTAACAATGTGATCGCATATACGATAACAGCAACCACAAATGCTATCACAAATGCTATGGCATTTCTTATTCTTGCGCCTATCATTGTAAACACATGATCCAGCAGGAAGTAAATGACGAATGCAGCAACGCCCATGAATATTGAACATATCGCCGGGATAATGAACGTCTTTTTTATCTCCTGTTCAAAACCACTATATTTTTTCAATGCGCTACTGTTTAAGAAGCACATAAGAAGCGCAAAAAATGCATTTGCAAGCACAACTGCATAAATATTAAGCCTGAAAAACAGCATAAGTGCAACCAGTACTATGACATGCGCACCAAGTGCTATAGCTGCATTTATTACAGGAACTTTAAGTCTGTCAATTCCCTGAAGCAGACCATTTGAGAGAGTGGACATTGCATAAAACAGAACCGATACCGCTCCTATCCACATCATGCATGATGCAACATCATTTGTCTGTCTCGTTCCGTTAAATAACAGATTAAAAATAGGGGTTGCCAGTACAGCAAGTCCTACTGTACATGGAAAAGCAACAACCATTACAAATCTTGTAGAAAGATTTATCTGATTTCTGACATCCTCCATATCCCGTCTTGCATACGAGCCTGTCAAAACAGGAACAAATGATGCAGCCATAGCAGAAGCAATCGATATCGGAACATTTATAAGTAATTTAAACTTACCTGTATATATGCCCCACCACACATCTATGTCATTCTGGCTGTATCCCTGCAAAAGAGCAACCTGTTTAAATACACCCTGATCTATTATGCTGCTTATGTTATAAATTGTTGTACTTAAAAGAACCGGTATAACAGTAACAATAAGCACCTTCATAGTATATCCAAGTGAATCAACAGAAACGTTGCGTTCCCTTTTCATTTGTTTTTTAAACAAAGTCATATATATCATATATATGAATATAACAAATATAAGTGCCGCAACTGCACCGAGCGCAGTTCCCAGTGTACCGCCCGCAGCGCCATACGCCGCTGCATAATGTTCCTTATCTCCAAGTATGGCACCGATTCTTGATCCTGTACGGTAGAGAACATAGGCAGCCCATACGCTTACAATAGCATTTACAACCTGCTCAATTATCTGTGAAACAGCACTTGGCATCATTGTTCCAAGTCCCTGAAAAAAACCACGCAGAACACCTAATATCGCAACAACCAGAAGTGTTGGTGCAAGCACCTTCAATGCAAAAATACTAAATGGTGTATTAAGCAGTGTCGTTGCAAAAAACTCACCGCCAAAAAATAATACCAGCGCAACTATTGTTCCTGTTGTCGTTGCAAAAAGTAATGCACATTTTAAAATCTGATAAGTCTGTCTTCTGTTTTTCTTTGCCATCTGTGCCGAAACCATCTTTGACACAGCTGTAGGCAGACTGTACGATGATATGATAAGCATAACATTATATATTTCAAACGCTGTGGAATAATATCCTATACCTATATCTCCTAAGATATTCTGCATTGGTATACGATAGATCAAACCTATTATCCTGCTTATTATCGATGCTATAGCCAGAATCGATCCCTGAACAAGGGCGTTTCCGGCACCTTTATTTTTTTTAGCCATTTTTAAACCTCTGTAATCTCTTCATTTTGGCGTGGAATGTTTAGTTCATCTAAAATAACATGCTGTTTTCTTTCCATAACCAAAGCCTCATCCGGCTGCATGTGATCATAACCAAATAAATGTAACATACTATGCGTTATAAGAAAAGCAAATTCTCTTTTTTTACTGTGTCCATAATTTTCGGCCTGTTCTCTAACCTTGTCTACCGAAATGATTATATCACCAAGTATAACTTCCCCTGTATCGGGATTGAAATCATCTTCATTCTCATCGGAAAGAAAAGAAAAATCTCCCGGCGCATCATATGAAAGCATCGGAAATGACAATACATCTGTTGCCCTGTCAATATTCCGGAACTGCTTATTTATTTTATGGATTCCCTCGTCATCTGTCAACGTCAGGTTTATTTCAGCCTCATAAGGGAAGTTTTCATGGGAAAGGCAAAACTCCACAACCTCCTTTGCGACCTTTTCATAGTCAAAATCAAAATCCGGTTTTATTTCTTCTTCTAAATAAAAACTCATTTAAGAAGTTCCTCCTTTGTCAGATATTTTCTGATCTTTAAAAAGTGATTCATGCTAAGACCGGATTCATCATATAATCCGGATTCAGAAAGTTCATTTAACAGCTGTACTATTATTATTTCATGATTCCATTCACTTTGTCCGACTTCCTGTTTTATTTTATCAAGTTTTACAACAAGTGAATCGACCATATTTACAAGAGCTGACTCAGGGCTTTGTGGTTTTACCTCTTCGCCGTAATATTCCTGAAGGATGTTTATGAGTTTTTCAGGAAAACACAGCCTTTCAGCTCTTAAAACTCCATTTTCTACATATGGTTTTCCCTGCCATTGTCCAAGCCTGTAATAAAATCCGGCCGCTGCACACAGATTTGCATCCAGATCTGCTGCCTTTGCTGCACGGAACGCAATTGTTGATACAAAATCAGCATGCTTATATTCTGTCATTGAATACTTTTTAACCTCAGCAACTTCCGGATATGTATCTGTTATTATATCAATCAGTATGTCATTTATTTCATCATCACTCATGACCTTTATACTGTTTGAGCATATAAACGCAACTACAGCCGACAAGATACCTATTATACCACCATACATAATAATTTTCATAGAAAATTCTTTGTCCGACATATAATAAAAAATATTTGGAATAACTATGTTAAGACACACGGTAAGAATATACACAAACTTATTTAATTTTTTATCCTTTAACGCTTTTGCAAGAATCGATCCTACTATAACAAGTGTCATTTCTGACACAAGCTCATAATAATCGCCTGATACAGTTACGCTGAGCAGAATACTAAAAAAAGTACCACATATAAATCCCAGATATTCGTTACCTGCAAAACACATTATGATAGCCACAAAAATTACCGGTCTGCAATACACCGGAAGAAATGCAAAACCACCTATAAGTATACAGTTTCCTGAAAATCCGATCGCCAGTTTTAAAAAATCCGTTTTTGTATTATTTGCGATCTGCTTTCTTAATCGCTCATACTCAAGTTCAAATATGAGCAGAAGATAAAAGATTATATCTATATAAAATATGCATATCCACTCATCCGGATAAAAATTTCCTATTAGACATAAAGCTCCCGATAGCAAAAGAAGCGAAATAAGGATAATGATAAGTGAAACCGTTCTTCTGAATGAAATTTTTTCTTTCAATTATTTTTCCCCGGCTTTCTGGTCTTTGCAGACTGTTTATTTTCATAATTATCATATGCCTGTACAATTTTCTGGACAAGCGGATGCCTTACGACATCTTTGCTGGTAAGGTTGCAAATACCGATATCATCAATATTTTTTAATACTTTTAATGCAACATCAAGTCCTGATCTTGCTCCCGGTGCGAGATCCTTTTGTGTCGCATCACCTGTTACCACAACCTTTGAGCCAAATCCTATACGTGTAAGAAACATCTTCATCTGTGCAGGTGTTGTATTTTGTGCTTCATCAAGAATAATAAACGCATTATCCAAAGTACGCCCCCTCATATAGGCAAGGGGTGCAACCTCTATAAGGCCTTTCTCCATGTTACGCTGAAAACTTTCTGCTCCCATTATCTGGTAAAGCGCATCATAAAGAGGTCTTAGGTATGGATCAATTTTGCTTTGAAGGTCTCCCGGCAGAAATCCAAGCTTTTCACCCGCCTCTATCGCCGGTCTTGTCAAAATTATACGCCCCACTTCCTCATTCTTAAAGGCTGTAATAGCCATTGCCATTGCAAGATAGGTTTTGCCTGTTCCGGCTGGTCCCATTCCAAAAACGATCATTTTTTTGCGGATTGCATCAACATACTGTTTTTGCCCTATCGTTTTAGGTTTTACAGGTTTTCCGTTTATAGTATGACATATTATGTCTTTATCTATTTCTACTATTGCATTTCCTTTATGTTCCTCAAGAAGTGCCAATGCATAATTCACATTTTGTTCTGTTATAACATTTCCTCTTTTAGATAATTCTATCAGCTGACAGAAAACCTCCTGTGCAGCATGACAGTTATTTTCTGTTCCGATTATTTTTATCATATCATCCCGCAGAACTATTGTTACATTTAATGTGCGCTCTATTTTTTTTGCAAATATATCAAATTGTCCAAACACATTTGTAATATGCTCGTTAGGTATTTTTAAAGATATCTCGTTTAAACTCATGTCATGCTATACCTTCCTATGTATTTATTGTAAAGTTTATTTTGGATATGTAATCCCTTCTGAAATTTCGATCATCAGGGTTGTTCCATCAACGTATATACTACACCATACTACATCTGAAAACTCGTTTTCAATACTTTTTTCAAGCCATGCATAATTTTTTTGTGAAATACAGCCATATGGCACATTATTTTTATTTACATAATCGATAATCGTTATGTCACTCAGTGATTTGTTGCCATTTATCCTTATGCTCCATATCCTTGTGGATAATATGAGCATAAGGATAAGTGTATTCATTAAAATGCCCCATATCCATCTTGTCTTCTTAAGGCATGCTGCCAGATGATAGTATCCCATTTTCTCGGAAACTGTTATAGATGTATGGGTTTTATCAAGATATGGCTTCATATCCCACAGCCTGCTGCATTTACAGCATACCTCGTATTTATTTTCACTCATATAACGTATATCCCACAGCTTTATATGTCCGGCAGTGCAAAGGTTAATAAATCTTCTTATGCTGTTTCCTCTAAGTGTAAGTTTAACATAAGCGTCAAATCTCATAATGAATACTTTCCAGACAGCCCGAAATTATTATTATATCTTTAGCAAATTCCTTAATTTCCAGATTACGCCCTGTAATTTTAATTGTACAGTCCAACGCCCTTACATTTATATATTTATCATTAAATTCAAGAATGCCCTTATGATTTTCTATCGTCATCTGGTCAGAGCCATAACATGTTACGATCGGTATCCCAAGAACAATATCTTTTGGAAGTTCAAATGAATCTGCTATCTTTTTTATTTTCATATGTAAGTATATGTATTAACGCATTTATTTATGATAAGGTTCATTATTTGATATTCTGTATGAACGGTATATCTGCTCAAGCAGGATTACTCTCATCAGCTGATGCGGAAACGTCATCTTTGAAAAGCTGAGCTTAAGATCACTAAGCTTTAACACCTCATCCGAAAGCCCTAAAGAGCCTCCTATTATAAAACATATATGGCTTTTGCCTTTCAGAGCCAGATCATCCATTTTGTGTGATAATTCAACAGAATCAAGCTGCTTTCCATCTATCGCAAGACATATGACATAGGCATCATCTTTAATATTTTTAATAAGCCTTTCTCCCTCTTTTTCTTTGACTATATTTATTTCATTTACTGATGCCTGCTCTATAGTCTTTTCATCTGCCACCTCAATGATCTGCAGCCTGCAGTATCTGCCAAGTCTCTTTTGATATTCCGAAATTGCATCCCGGTAAAATTTTTCTTTAACTTTTCCTACACATAATATTGTAATTTTCATGTGTTCATTATACCATATATATAAATTGAAACAATAAGGAGGCTATATGAAAATTTACGTTGATGAAAATCAGAAATATTATGAGACAAAATCTTCCGCACAAACACTGACCGGAGTAAGCATTGCAGGCGCAATACTTATAATACTTGTAGACTTGGATATTATCCCTCTTAATATGGATATAACAAACAAAGCTATATTCTCTTCTGTCATGGGACTTATGCTTTTGATCTTTTTTATCATAGGAATACGCTCATTTCTTGCACTGAAAAAAATAGCTTCAACAGCCAAAAACAATGACAATATATATAATGAGGCTGTCAGCTATTTTATGGATAATTGCAGATCAACGCTGATAGAACGTTATGGTGATACTGTAAATGCAATGGGCGATGACTATTTTTTACGCTCAGACTACATAACATCAAAAATAAAAGACAGGTATCCTGATTTAAGTGAAGAATTTTTAGATCATATAGTTGAAGATATTTATTCGCAAATCTATAATTAGTGTGTTAAATTTTATATAAATATGCTATACTAAAAAATAAAAAATGAGGTAAATAAAATGAAAGAATTACAAGACAGAATATTAAAAGATGGCCTGGTCATCGGAACAGATATTTTAAAGGTTAATAAATTTATAAATCATCAGGTAGATCCTGTCCTTATGGCAGACATAGGAAAAGAATTTGCGACACATTTCAAAGATAAAGCGATCACCAAAGTTGTAACGATCGAAAGTTCAGGTATTGCTCCTGCTCTAATGACTGCAATAGAAATGGGTGTACCTCTTGTTATATTAAAAAAGCAGCCTTCAAAAACATTACATAATGATCTGTACCAGACAGAGGTCACTTCATATACTACTGAAAAGCATTACGAGCTTTGTCTCTCAAAAGATGTTATAAGTGAAAACGATCATGTTCTACTGATCGATGATTTCCTTGCAGACGGGGAAGCTGCAACAGGTTCCATCCGCTTACTTCGAATGGCACATGCGACAGTTGCCGGTATTGGAATCCTCATTGAGAAATCATTCCAGCCTGGAAGAGAAAAATTAAATGATCAGGGTTATGAAGTATATTCTCTTGCCCGCATCAAATATATGGATGAATATCAGATTGATTTCATTGAAGAACAGTAAATTAAAAGAGCCTGTAGATTTTTCGCATTGATCTGCAGGCTCTTTTCGTTACTTTTTCCGCTTTTAGACATTATTATTTTTCATATACATTTATGCCCCAAAATCAAACAATGACAACTGGTTTGATTCCGGAATATCCCCGAATAATCCAAGGTCACTCATCAATTCGATTGCTGTCTTGGACACATGTGTCCTCTCCCTGAAATCATCCTTTGAGAGGAATGGTCCATCCTTAGCAGCCTCGGCTATTGCTATAGCTGCATTGTCTCCCAGACCATCAATACTGTTTATTGCAGGCATCAGTTTTCCATCTACTATCTGAAATCTGTTCGGATGCGCTGTGTATATATCAAGCGGTGTGAATTCGAATCCTCTCGCATACATTTCCTGAACTATCCTCATGTCCTTAAACGTATCCTGCTCCTTGTTTGTAAGCGTGTCCTTACGCTTTTTATAGTCTTTCATATAACTTTCCAGACGTTCTTTTCCCTGACACATAAGCTCATACGAAAATCCTGTTGCCCTAATAGAAAAATATGCTGCATAATATGCAAGTGGATAAAAAACCTTACAATATGCGATCCTCCATGCCATCATAACATATGCGGCAGCATGAGCCTTAGGAAACATATATTTGATCTTTTCACACGACCATATATACCAGTCGGGCACACCATGTGCGATCATATCTTGCTTCCATTCAGGCCAGTCCTTACATTTGCCTTTTGCGACCATTCCCTTTCTGACTGCCTCCATTATTTTGAAGGCTCTCTCTGATTCAAGTCCCATTGATATAAGATATGTCATGATGTCATCACGGGTACATATACATGTAGAAATTGTTGCTGTACCATTTTCGATAAGTGTCTGCGCATTTCCAAGCCAGACATCAGTTCCATGTGAAAGACCTGCTATCCTGATCAGATCAGAAAATTCTTTTGGCTGTGTGTCCATAAGCATGCCCATGGCAAAGTCCGTTCCAAACTCTGGTATCCCAAGCGCACCAAGCTTACATCCATCTATATCCTCCGGCTCAATTCCAAGCGCAGAAGTATTCTGGAAAAGCGACATAACTGCCTTATCATCAAGCGGAATTTTTGTAGGGTCTACTCCAGTAAGATCCTGGAGCATTCGTATCATGGTAGGATCATCATGTCCGAGGATATCGAGCTTTAAAAGGTTGTGATCGATCGAATGATAATCAAAATGTGTTGTCGTAATATCTACTGTCATATCATTAGCCGGATGCTGTACAGGCGTAAATGTATTTATTTCCTCACCCATCGGCAAAACAACAATTCCTCCCGGATGCTGTCCTGTTGTACGTCTTACACCGACGCATCCCTGAACGATCCTGTCAATCTCACAATTTCTTTTTCTTATGCCGCGCTCTTCATAATAATTCTTAATATATCCGAATGCAGTTTTATCAGCGAGTGTTCCGATCGTTCCTGCCTTAAATGTCTGTCCTTCCCCGAAAATAACCTCTGTATATTTATGGGCTTTTGCCTGATACTCGCCTGAAAAGTTAAGATCTATATCAGGCTCCTTATTTCCCTTAAAACCGAGGAAAGTCTCAAATGGAATATCAAATCCTTCCTTGCTTAATGGTTTTCCACACTTTGGACATATTTTGTCAGGCATATCACAGCCGCCACGTCCTGAATATGCTTTTACCTCATCTGAGTCAAAATCACTGTATTTGCAGTGAGTACACAGATAATGTGCATGAAGAGGATTAACTTCTGTTACACCGGACATCGTTGCAACAAAGGAACTTCCTACGGATCCTCTCGATCCGACAAGATATCCGTCCTCATTTGATTTCCACACAAGTTTCTGTGCGATGATATACATAACTGCGTATCCATTCGAAATTATCGAATTTAGTTCACGATCAAGTCTTTCCTTTACGATCGGAGGTAATTCTTCACCATACATTCTGTGTGCTTTTGTATAACATATATCACGAAGCATTCCATCCGAATTTTCAATTACCGGCGGACATTTATCCGGCCTTACAGGTGAAATCCTCTCACACATATCTGCAATTTTATTGGTGTTTGTGATGACAACCTCTTCTGCTTTCTGGCTCCCCAGATACTCAAATTCCTTTAGCATCTCCTCTGTCGTCCTAAGGTACAAAGGTGCCTGTTCATCAGCATCTTTAAAGCCCTTTCCCGCCATTATTATTCGCCTGTATATCTCATCCTCCGGATTTAGGAAATGGACATCACATGTCGCAACAACAAGTTTTCCAAATTCTTCACCTAATTTAACAATCCGTTTATTTATTGCAATAAGGTCGTCATCCGAAGCGATCGATGAATCTTCATCTCTTACCATAAACGCATTATTTCCAAGAGGCTGTATTTCAAGATAATCATAAAAATTGACAAGACGGTTTATCTCTTCCTGGGGTCTTCCGTTTAAGATTGCTCTGTAGAGTTCTCCCGCCTCGCAGGCAGAGCCTATCAAAAGCCCATCATGATATTTGACAAATTCAGATTTAGGAATACGCGGCCGTTTATTATAATATTTGATATGCGCAAGCGATGTAAGCCTGTACAGATTTGTACGCCCCTGGTCGCATGTTGCCAATATTATCGCATGATATGTAGGCATTTTGCGGATCATTTCTACAGATGATTTCGCCATTTGGTTTACTTCATCCAGATTGTCTACGCCTCTGTCCTTAAGCATCTGGATGAATTTTACAAATATCTCCGCCGTGCATGCTGCATCATCTACCGCACGATGGTGATGATCCAGAGATACACCGACAGCTTTGGCGACAGTATCAAGCTTAAATCTGTTAAGTTGTGGCAGCAGCACTCTGGCAAGTGCAACAGTGTCCACTATTGTAGGATTGCATGGTATTGAAAGAAGCTCACAGTTTCTTTTTATAAAGCTCATATCAAAATCCGCATTATGTGCAACCATTATACAGTCTTTACAAAATTCCATAAAATCCGGCAATATGACATCTATCGTCGGCGCAGATACTACCATATCATCCCTTATAGATGTCAGTTCTTCTATTCTGAAGGGGATTGGAACCTGTGGGTTTACAAATGTTGAATATCTGTCAACAATCTTTCCTTCGACGACTTTTACCGCACCTATTTCGATGATCTTGTTTTTTTCAGGACTAAATCCTGTCGTTTCAATATCAAATACAACATATGAATCATCTAGTTTCTGACCTTTGGCCTCTTCTACTATGTCCTTTGTATCATCTACAAGATATGCCTCAACTCCATATATTACCTTAAATTTATCATCTACAGTATGATTCGCATCAGGAAATGCCTGTACATCACCATGATCCGTTATGGCGATTGCCTTATGACCCCATCGCATCGCGCATTTAACGATATCTTTGACATCAGATACTCCGTCCATATCACTCATCTTTGTATGACAGTGCAATTCCACACGCTTTTCTGCAGCAGTATCTTCTCTTTTTGTTGTAAAATCCGGTATTTTCTTTATTCCGGCAATAGATGTAATGGATAGGTCACTATCATATTTATCTACTGTCACAACACCCTTTACTTTTATGAATTTTCCATCTGCCACATCTTTTGTGATTTCAGGAACATCCTCAGTCCTTACAAAAAGTTTAAGCATGATCGTATCTGTAAAATCAGTAACTGCAAAAATAATTATTGTCTTTTCGTTTCTTATGTTACGGGTTTCAACCGATAATATCTGTCCTTTGATCACTACCTCACCGATTGGTCCGTCTATCTTGTCGATCGTGATTTCCTCATCATCAAAATTTCTTCCATAGATCACGTCTGGATCATTATCGTATTTTCTTCTGAAGTCTCCACGTTTTTCGAATTTACGTTCAAATTTTCTATCATTTTTAGATGAATCATCTGAAGTTTCTGGTGTTTTTCTTTCTTTTTTTACTTTTTCTGACATTTTTCCGTCATTTTTTGGTTCGGAAACACCTGCCTCTACAAACATACTTCCATCATCATTTTGATTCTGATTTTCTGCTGTTTTGATATCTTCATTTCCAGCAACAGCAAATTTAGTCCTTGCTATTATATTCTGAACTTCCTGTTCGATCTGTTTATCTGCATTTTTGCGATATTTACTTATCTTTGGCTTTTCGTATTTAATGTTTATGATAAAATCCATTCCACACCGCTCGCAAAAAACTTTTTCGAGGAATTCCATTATTGTATTCCCCCTTGTTTTTGCAATGATAGTCTCCTCTATCGTCAGTGTGACATGTGTATCATCTGTAAATTCCCACTGTGCTGTACGTAAAAGATTATATAATAGTACACTGTGTGAATTCAATTCATCCAGGATGCTGTCTTTGTATACATCTAGCAGTGTTCTTGGCGTATATTGCGTTGAAAGTTGATATGATTCAATTATCTTTACAGATATATCTTTACTTTTAAATATCTGCTTCTGAATTGCCTCTTCAAGTTTCCATATATTTTTCTTAAAGATAAGTCTTTCCGATGTAAGATATATTCTATACAGATTACGTGCATGATTAACACTTATCTTTGTAACAGAAGCTTTTTCCAGCAAATGTTCCATCTCACTATCAACCTTTAATGTTGGAAAAGTTTCACCAAATAATTTTATCAAATTACTCACTCCAATGATCTAACTCATACTTAAGTGCAGGCAGCAGTTCATTCTCAGGTACTTTTTTATATACCTGGCCATGCTTAATGATTATGCCTTCACCTTTTCCGCCGGCAATTCCTATATCCGCTTCTTTTGCTTCTCCCGGACCGTTTACTACACATCCCATGACTGCAACTTTAATATCCAGATCATAGCCGGATACCATAGTTTCAACCTTATTTGCAAGACCTATCAGATCGATCTGTGTACGTCCACATGTCGGACATGATACTACTTCTATTCCACCTGTTCTAAGTCCAAGTGTTCTAAGTATTAGTTTTGCTGACTTTACTTCTTCAAGCGGACTTCCTGTAAGCGACACTCTTATTGTGTCTCCGATTCCCTGGTTTAATATAAGGCCGAGACCGATTGCCGACTTTATATTACCGCTTATCAATGTTCCTGCTTCTGTTATCCCTACATGAAGCGGATGCACCGTCTGTGTTGCTATAAGCTCATGCGCTTTTACACACATCATCACATTTGAAGACTTGATACTTATTACAAGATTGTCGTATCCCATGTCTTCAATAAGCTTTACCTTATCAAGTGCACTTTCGACGATTCCCTCGGCTGTAACACCATGATATTTTTCTACAAGATCTTTCTCTAAAGAGCCACTGTTTACCCCTACCCTTATCGGGATATTTCTTTCTTTTGCAGCATCTACAACAGCTTTTACCCTTTCTGTACTACCGATGTTTCCCGGATTGATTCTGATCTTATCTGCACCATTTTCTATTGCCGCAATTGCAAGCTTATAATCAAAATGTATGTCAGCTACAAGCGGAATTCTTATCTGCTTTTTTATTTCTTTTAAAGCTTCAGCGGCCTCCATTGTCGGAACCGCACATCTTATAATATCGCATCCAAGTTCTGTAAGTTCATTTATCTGTTGTACAGTAGCTGTAATGTCTTCAGTCTTCGTGTTTGTCATAGACTGTATCAATATAGGATTATTTCCACCAATAATCCTATCTCCGATTTTAACAACTTTTGTCTCCATTGCATTTATCTCCCTATATGAATAATTTTCTTATGTCATTAAACATAACTACAACCATCAGGATCAATAAAAGAACGATTCCTACCAGATGTACATAGCCTTCCTTGTCAGGATCTATTCTTTTGCGCCTTATTGCCTCGACAATAAGAAAAACAAGTCTGCCTCCATCCAGAGCCGGAAGCGGAAGCAGGTTCATTACCCCAAGGTTTGCTGACAAAAGTACACCCCAACTTAGCATGGATAACATACCATACCAGAAACCGGACGTACTTACCGATGATTCGTAAGAATCTCCTATATTCTTTACTATTCCGACAGGGCCACTCAGATCGTTTACAGAAGCACCTCCGGTGACTAGCATTTTAAGGCTTTCCAGTGTAGAATATATCCAGTATTTTACCTCATATCCACTATATATAAGTGATTTTCCAAAATTAACTTTCGTCCTCTCACCTGATACTGTAAATCCATATAAATACCTGCCCAGTTCTTCATCATATTTCGGTTTTAGCGTAGTAGTCTCTGTTTTTCCATCACGAAGATATGTTACCTTTACATCTTCTCCTTTATGCAGAACCGAATACAAGCTGATTTCTCTGTAAAAATGTATATTGGTATTGTTTAATTTTACAATCTCATCCCCAGCCTTAAATCCGGCTTCTTCAGCTGCATAACCATCAACAACTCCAGAAATCTTAGGACTGTCATAACCCGCAGCACATATTATGATAAGCGCAAATATAAATGCCATAATAAAATTAAAGAACGGACCGGCAAATACGACACTCATTCTCGCCCATACTGATTTATTATTAAATGCCCTATTGTCCTGTGAACTTTCGTCCTCCCCTTCCATAATACACGCTCCACCAAATGGAAGGAGTTTAATAGAGTATTTTGTTTCTCCTTTTTGTATTCCAAAAAGAGTTGGTCCAAGTCCAAGACAGAACTCATTTACCTTTATTCCATTTGCCTTTGCAAGCAGAAAGTGACCAAGTTCGTGAAAAATAACAATAATGCTGAATAAAATTATAGCAATAATTATACTTATAATGTTCAAATCTACCACCTTTTACTTATGAAGTCATAAGTCATTTTTTCAGTTTCAAGTATCTGTTCAACTTTTGGATCGTCTATATATGAAATTTCATTCATAGACTGCTCGATTATATCTATTATTTCCAGATATTTTATCTTTTTATCCAAAAACAGTGCGACAGCCTTCTCATTTGCTGCGTTAAAAACAGTAGGCATATTGCCGCCTTTTTTAGCCGCCATAATTGCAAGTGAAAGTCCCTTAAACGTATCTGTGTCAGGTCTTTCAAATGTAAGCTGTCCTATTTCAAACAGATCAAGTCTCTTTCCTGATAAAGTTCTTCTATCAGGATAGTAAAGAGCATATTGTATAGGCAGTCTCATATCAGGTGTTCCAAGCTGAGCCATGACTGCACCATCTTCATACTCCACAGCTGAATGGATCACGCTTTGCGGATGTACAATAACTTCTATTTTATCTGTATCTACTCCAAAAAGCCATTTAGCTTCTATAACTTCCAGGCCTTTATTTACAAGTGTAGACGAGTCAATAGTGATTTTGCGTCCCATTGCCCAGTTAGGATGTTTAAGGGCATCTTCAACCTGTATATTTTCCAGTTCAGAAATATTTTTTCCTCTGAATGGACCACCTGACGCTGTAAGAAGGATCTTTGATATTTTATTGTGCTTGTTTCCCTGAAGTGATTGAAAAATCGCACTGTGTTCACTGTCAACAGGCAATATAGGAACACCATATTCTTTTGCAAGCGGTATTATGATATGTCCTGCTGTGACAAGTGTCTCCTTATTCGCAAGTGCGATCGCTTTTTTAGCCTTGATTGCTGCAATTGTAGGACGGATTCCAAGCATTCCGACAATCGCTGTGACGATCATGTCTGCATCTTCTATTGTAGCAGATTCTATAAGTCCCTCCATACCATAAGAAACCTTTATATCTGTATCTGCAAGTTTTACCCTAAGTTCCTCTGCATCGTTTTTGTCCCATACACTTACAAGTGAAGGCTTAAATTCCCTGGCTTGCTTTTCAAGCAGTTTAATATTTCTGCCACATGACAAAGCTGATACTTTTATATCACCATGTTCCCGTACCACGTCAAGCGTCTGTGTCCCAATTGAACCTGTTGATCCAAGTATTGATATATGTCTCATTTTATTTAACCTCTTTAATATTTATGTTATGAAGCTAACAGAATATTTCTTTTTATTATATTATGTCAGAAAATAATATGATAAATAATATATGATCGGTGCAGTAATGATCATACTGTCAAATCTGTCAAGTATTCCTCCGTGTCCGGGAATAAGATGTCCGTAATCTTTGATATCATAGTTTCTTTTTATTGCCGAAGCGCACAAATCTCCAACCATTGAAATCAGCCCGGCAACAGCTGCTATAGCTGATAAAATACATATTTCTTTCACATCGGTTCCCATCTGCTGTCTTAAGATCGTACAATATAACGCTGTAAGAAGTGCGGCACCTGCTACACCGCCGACTGCGCCCTCAATTGATTTTTTAGGACTTAATTTAGGTGCCATCTTGTGCTTTCCAATAAGTATCCCGACACAATAGGCGCATGTATCGCATCCCCATGAACATAAAAAGATCAAAAATGCCAGATACAGTCCGTTATTTAATGTGCGGATCTGGTAAACATAAGATAACATTACCCCTACATAAAATAATCCGAAAAAAGATGCCATGAGCTGTTTTGCCCTGTATTTTGGATATGACAGTACATATACAAACATCAGCATGATCATGTATCCCATAAACAAAAGCATTTTATCATCTAAAAACTGCCATCTTAAACTGCAATAAAATACCAGAAGCGCTGCATAACTAAAATATGCCAGCAATGATTTTTCAATTTTAAATACCCTGTACAATTCAAACATTCCGATGCATGAAATAATATAAGTGGAAAAGAGTAAAACATCTCCTCCTGTAACTATAAGTATAATAGCAAGTATAACCAATACTATTCCACTTAACAACCTCGTTTTAAACATCCTGTTCCTCCTCTTTTAAGGCGCCAAACCTTCTGTCTCTTTTGTTATATGCATCTATTGCCTTTTTAAGTTCATTTTTATCAAATGCCGGCCACGGAACATCCGTGAAATAAAATTCTGCATACGCAAGCTGCCACAGCAGGTAATTAGACAACCTTTGTTCACCACTTGTCCTGATCATCAGATCCGGATCAGGCAGTTCTCTTGTGTCAAGATATGATGAAAATACATCGTTATCCACTTTGTCTATATCAAGTTTTCCGTTATCATGATCCGTCATCATTTTTTTGACAGCACGAACCATCTCATCCCGGCTTCCATAATTTATCGCAATTGTCAGATTAAGTCCTGTATTTACAGCGGAAGCTTCCTCCAGTTTTTTTATTTTATTTTGGAAATCCACTGACAGTCTTCCTATTTCTCCTATAACTCTTACTCTCATGTTATTCTTGTCTGCTGTTTTTATACAGTTTTTTAAATAACTCTCAAGCAATTTCATAAGAGCTTTAACTTCAGATTCAGGACGGTTCCAGTTTTCTGTTGAAAAAGCATATAACGTAAGATATTTTACACCCAGTTCATCCGCCGCTTTACATATATTTTCGACATTTTTTGCGCCTACTGTATGTCCATAGTTTCTCGGCATCCCTTTACTTTTTGCCCATCGTCCATTACCATCCAGAATAATGGCAATATGTTTTGGAGTACTCATGATATCTTCCTCTCTTAATCTCCTATAAATCGAATTTATGGGGACAGGTAATAACCATGTCCCCATTTTTTATACTGTAAGTATTTCTTTTGATTTTGTTTCTACTGCATCATCAATCTTTGCAATAAATTTATCAGTTAATTTCTGTGCATCATCTTCAAGATCTTTAACCTCATCATCAGATATGCCATCTTCTTTTCCAGCTTTCTTTATGCTGTCAATAGCTTCACGTCTGATATTACGTGTAGCAACCTTTGCTTCCTCGCCTTTCTTTTTGATGTCTTTTGCGAGTTCTTTACGGCGCTCTTCAGTAAGTTCCGGGAATACAAGACGAATTAGCTTTCCATCATTTGTCGGGTTTATTCCAAGATCCGAACATATAATAGCTTTTTCAATTTCTTTTACCATAGATGCTTCCCAAGGCTGGATCTGAATCATCCTTGGCTCTGGAACACTTACATTTGCAACACTCTGAATAGGTGAAGGTGTTCCATAGTAATCTACCCTGAGTTTGTCAAGAACATGAGGATTAGCTCTTCCTGCACGTATTCCTGAATATTCCTCTAAAAGATTATTTAAAGTCTTTTCCATTTTATCCTGAAAAGGATTTAATCTACTATCCATATTTCCTCCTAATTTATACAGTAACCTTTGTCCCTGTAAATTTACCATATAATGCGTTTACAATGCTATTTTCTTCATTAAGCCCGAACACATACATTGGCATTTTATTTTCCAGACACATAATAGACGCTGTAAGATCCACAACCGCAAGTTTTTTGTCAACTACTTCCTGTATAGAAAGTTCATCATATTTCTTTGCTTCCGGATTAACCTTTGGATCACTGTCATATACACCATCTATCGCCTTTGCAAGATATATACCATCTGCCTCAATTTCAATGGCTCTTAGAACAGTCGCTGTATCTGTTGAAAAATAAGGATGTCCTGTACCACCGGCAAAGAATACAACCATGCCACGCTCAAAATATTTATTTGCTCTGTCTTTTGAATATAGTTTTGTGATCGATCCACATTCAAATGGAGTAAGAACTGCAGTCTTCATTCCTACATATCTGAATATTTCTGATACATATATACAGTTCATTACTGTAGCAAGCATTCCAATCTGGTCTGCCTTAGTGCGGTCTATAGTTTCACTTGTACGTCCACGCCAGAAATTACCGCCACCGATAACTATTCCTACTTCTGTTCCTTTATCTGTAAGCTGTTTAACCTGTTTTGCAACTTCTATTACTGTTGCCTCATCAAATCCATGATGCTTTTCTCCAGCAAGTGCCTCACCACTTAATTTTAATATTATCCTACTCATTGTTGGTATGCTCCTTATTTTTATTTAGCATCAAAAAGTCCCTGTACATCTATGTCAGCATATGACTGTGAACAGAATCCTTCAATAACAGCTCCATTGTTGATCTGTACTGATCTTGATTTGATATTACCCATGATCACTGCTGATGTATCAACAACAACAGGTCCCTGTACATCTATGTCACCTTTTACAGCACCTGCGATTACTGCTGATGTTGCAGAGATATTGCCAATGATAACAGATCCGGCACCAATCTTTACTGTACCTGAGCTGACTACTTCTCCTTCGATTTTTGCAACATCTGCAAAGAATTCAGATGAATTAGTATTTCCGTTTACAGTACCTGTAACAACGATCTTTCCATTACAGCTGATATTTCCATTTATAGTTCCCTGGATATCAAAAGAACCTGATGACTGTAAATCACCTGTAAGAACTGTACTTGCAGTAATTAAAGATGTTTCATCCTGTATTTCTCCTGTTGGCATCATTGTATTCATTGTTGGTGTATCACTCATTTTTTTAGTCTGCTCCTCTTTTGTATTTGTTGGAATTTCTTTATTAACAGCTGCTGTTTCAGCAAATGTTTCATTTACTATTGGTTTGACAGCCGCCTGTTTTGGCTGTTCATTGTTGACAGTCTCTAAGAGTCCATCTAATTTTGAAAGTTCAGACTCCACGTCAACATTCTCTCCTATTGTATCAACAACAAGATTATCTGTTGCATTTGTCTCCGGAGTTCCATCCGGTCCAAGTTCATTGATCGCCTGTGAAAAATCTTCCTTAAAATCTTTAAATAATCCCATTAATATTTCCTCCGTTTTTTATTCAACAGTATCTGCTTTGATATATTGAACTACATATGTATTTTCATCAATCGGCAAAATTTCTGCGCTTATATTATTAAGAGCTTCAATAAGAGGTTCGATTGCCTCGGCCGTTGTTGACTTGTTTGAATCATCATGCAGCAGTACAACTGACGTTTTATAATTTTGTACTCCGGATATAACATTATTTACCACATCATCCGCTGTATAATCGGCTGACGTGTCTCCTGCTGATACATTCCAGTCGAAATATGTTATCTTGTCGGAATTAAGTACCTTTACAAGTTCATCCATATTTACATTACTTATATGGTTCATGCTTCCACCCGGAAACCTGTAATACTTCGGTGTCACGCCGGTAGTCTTTGATATATAATCCGATATCTGTTTCAGATCATTTGTAAATGCATCTTTTGATTTATATACATCACTATATGAATTGCTAAATGAATGCATTGCAATAGTATGTCCTTCATTTACAATACGCTGGTATATCTGTGCATTTTCTCCACTTGCATCACCTACAACAAAAAATGTTGCCTTTGTATTATATTTTGCAAGAGTATCTAAGATTGCAGCTGTGTTTTCACCCGGCACACAATCAAATGTCAGATATACTTTTCTTGTATCGCCTTTTGAATATGCATTGTCTGCCGAATCAAGTTCCCGGATAACATTTTCTGACTGTATCTGTGCATCCTGATCCTGAAGCAATACAGAATCCAGTTCTCCGGATCCTGTACTCTCCGTCTCTGATAACTGTACAGATGCTGTGGAATTCTGCTTTAATTCCATCTTGTAGACTCTTGAATTGAGTCTGACAACTGTAACTGTCAAAACAATTATGGCAATCAGTGATACCAGCATCCAGATGGCAATAGTCATCACGATTCCCGTTTTGATCCGACCGATACGTTTCCGTTTTTGGCGCTGCTGTTCTACAGCAGAATCTTCATTTGTGCTCATATATAACCCCTATGTTAATAATATCTCTATAACATTTTAACATATTTTCTAACAATGTAAAGACATAAAAATTCCGCAAAAATTTATAAATATTAAATTTTTGCGGAATAACTTTATTCAAGCTTAAATTTTGCTACAACATTCTTCAAATCATCTACACATTCAAAACATTTATCTACCATATCTGTTGTTTCAGATGTCTTTCCCACCATATCACTTGTCTTCTCAGCAATATCCGTTACACCTATAGATGCTTCATTTACTGTGTCATTAATTCCGTTCAAAGCAACAGCAATATTTTCAATCGCAGCTGCCAGATGAGCCATTGATGTCTTGACCTCTTCCATACTTGTTTTAAATACATCGGCATCTTCTCTATATTGTACTCCGACCTGCTCAAATTCTTTATAATCTGCCGTAACTGTATTCTCCAGAAATCCGGTTGTTTCCTCAAGGCAGTTAGACATATTAGAGACAGCATTGTTTACCTCTTTAACTATGTCTTCAATATCAGCTATTGCTTTTGATGTCTGATCAGCAAGACTTCCTATCTCTGTGGCAACTACAGCAAATCCTTTACCAGCCTCTCCGGCTCTCGCTGCTTCTATTGATGCATTAAGTGCCAAAAGACTTGTCTGCGATGAAATTTCCATTATTGTGCCTGTAAGCTCATTTATCTTATCAACAGCCCTTGACCCTTCTATAGCAAGTGTTGCCTTTTCCTTTACATTGGTATACATCTGCATCGTCTTATTACTTGCAGTAACTGTTTTCTCCTGTAAGGCTGTGGCTCTTTGCATTACATCTTCTGAATTTTTTGCTCCATTTTCAGCCATTGTGTTGATGTTTTCAGCTTCATCCTTGATACTGTTAACATTTTCGTTGATCGTAACTGTCGTTGCAGCCGTTTCCTCCATGCCTGCCGCAAGCTGCTGGCTTGTTGCAGAGTTATCAGAGCACATCTGATTTACAGTATCAGTTATATTATTAAGTCCTGTAACATTTGTATTTATAAGGTTGCCGGCATTTTTTATCTCTGCAACCATGTTCCTTAAATTTTTACGCATGCTGCGGACTTCCCTTGCCATAATACCGGTTTCATCTTTTCTCGCACACAACTTGGCACTTGCAGGATTATGTTCAAAATTAAGCTGTGATGTATTACTTATTATTTCAGTAAGATCTTTTATAGGCCGTGTTATAAACCTGCTTAGTATATAACCGATTATTCCACTTAAAATGAGACATATAAAAAGTGTAGCAAGAAGTTTAGTGAACATACTTTTTATAGGCTTCATTATTTCCGTTTTATCAGCTGTTACAACAACGATCTGATTTGTAGTTTTAGTTATAGCATACGCAGCATATTTTTCTGCACCATTAAAATCATATGTAACAACAGCATTTTCCGGAACTTTTCCCTGCTTCAGCTGATCTATTACATTTAAAACTACTGAGTTTTCTACTTGTTCTCCTACCTTTTCTTCTGTAGGATGATATATCATAGTTCCATCGGCATCTACCAGATAGCCATACGCTGACGAAATGCCCTCCATTGATATTTCTTTTACGATTTCTGAGCATTCCTGTATATAATCGTCATCATTCGAAATATTTTCTATTGCATCTGCAGCCGATTCTGCCAGACTCAAAATGTAGTTTTCATTAACATTCCCCACAACACCAGATGCGATTGAATCTGCTAAAAACATACTTACCCCAAGTGAAACTGTAACAACTACTATTACAAGGAGTAATATTTTAGATGAAATTGAATTAAAAAAAGTCATCTTCTCCTTTTTGTCCATAATAAAATCCACCCTTTCAAATTATTATGTACATTATAACACTTTGGTACTATTATGTTAAGATATTATTGCAAAAATTTGTGTAAAAAAAAGAGATTTCAAATTGAAATCTCTTTTTATAAATATTAAACTCCAGCCATCTGTGCAGCAACTTCTGCAGCGAAGTCTTCGTTTTTCTTTTCCATACCTTCACCAACTTCAAAACGTACCATCTTAGTAATTTTAAGATCTTTTGAAACTGACTCAAGATATTTAGCTACTGACTGTTTTCCGTCCTCAGCTTTAACATATGTCTGATCAAGAAGACAGATCTCTTTTAACTGTTTTGAAACACGTCCTTCTACAACACCACCAAACATTTTTTCAGCTGTTATAGAAGCTTTATCTGCCATAGCAAGCTCACCAAGTTTTGCCTTTGCAGCATCTGAAACAAAGTTCCATACATAGTTCATATTGTTTTTATGCTCATTGAAGTTATCAATGTCTTCATCGCTCCACAGCTTCTCATTGATAGCCTTATCAAGTAATTTGTTTAAGATAGGCTTAGGAAGAGTTGTCGCATCATTTAATGCACTGTCAACTGTAATCTCTCTGATCTTTGCAAGCTCATCATCAGAAATGTCTGCTCTGCTGATGTACTGTGGGTTCATAGCTGCAACCTGCATTGCTATATTTGTAAGAGCCTCTTTTGACGCATCATCAGCTGTACCGCTTGCCGCAATAACAACACCGATTCTTCCGCCACCATGGATGTAAGAAGTAACGATATCTCCTGTAACTTTTGCAAATCTGCGGACAGATAATTTCTCGCCGATTGTTGCTGTCTTCTCAACAAGTAATTCATTAAGTCCGTTTGTGGCAAGAAGAGCCTCAATATCTTCTCCGTTAGCTCCACCATTCAGATCTGAAGCAAGTGCTGTATCAGCAACAGTCTGAACAAACTCCTGGAATGTCTCGTTTTTAGCAACAAAGTCAGTCTCTGAGTTAACTTCAGCAACAACTGCAACATTTCCATTCACTGCAACACGTGCAATACCCTCAGCTGCAATTCTGTTCTGCTTCTTTTCCATTTTAGCTGCACCGCTTTTTCTTAAAACTTCAACAGCAGCATCCATATCACCATTTGTCTCTGTTAAAGCTTTTTTGCAGTCCATCATTCCTGCGCCTGTCATTTCACGCAGTTCTTTTACCATTCCTGCTGTAATAGCCATCTTAATTGTCCTCCGATTATTAATAGATCAATCTATATTATTCCTCAACTGTCTCTTCTACAGCATCTTCTGCAACAGTTTCTTCTGCTCCCTGATTAGCCTCGATAACAGCATCTGCCATCTTAGATACGATTAATTTTACAGCTCTGATAGCATCATCATTTCCTGGGATAACATAATCTAACTCATCTGGATCACAGTTTGTATCAGCGATTCCGATAAGAGTAATTCCGAGTGCCTGTGCCTCCTGGATACAGATGCGCTCCTTCTTAGGATCTACTACGAAGATAGCATCTGGGATTCTCTTCATATCTTTAATTCCACCAAGGTTCTTCTCAAGCTTATCCCACTCTTTTTTAAGTGCAATTACTTCTTTCTTAGGAAGAACATCAAATGTTCCGTCTTCTGCCATTGTCTCGATTGCTTTAAGTCTTGCGATACGGCTCTGGATAGTACGGAAGTTTGTAAGCATTCCACCTAACCATCTCTCATTTACATAGTACATTCCGCAACGCTCTGCCTCTGTTTTGATAGCATCCTGAGCCTGTTTCTTAGTACCTACGAAAAGGATCGTTCCACCCTGTGCAGCGATATCTGATACTGCATCATATGCCTCATCAACCTTTCCTACAGATTTCTGTAAGTCGATGATGTAGATACCATTACGCTCTGTGTAGATGTAAGGAGCCATTTTAGGGTTCCATCTTCTTGTCTGATGTCCGAAATGAACACCTGCCTCGAGTAACTGTTTCATTGAAATTACGCTCATTTTATTTACCTCCATTTGGTTGTTTTCATCCATGTGCTTCCAATCTAAGCCACCACCGGTCAGCGTATTCCGGCACCCGCAGCTTTCCACACACGTGCTTTATAGTTTTTAAGCCTTTGGCATTATAACATACCAAAGGCTTAATTTGCAAGCATTATTTATAATATAAATTATTTTCTTAGAAGTATATTTGCAATCTCTTCATACGACGCACCTACAGGAATTTGGAAATCCCCATTATGTATAAAGCTTGCATAACCGGTTTCCCCCATATATATCCTGAATTTTTCTGCATCATCCACAAGGCCTTTTGATTGCAGATCAGCCGCAATATCTCTGCAAACTTCACCATCCATCACTGTTATCGTGACATATTGTGTTTCTGTCGGTGTGCTACCTGCCTCAGGCTGTAAAGCAGTACTGGCATCTGCAGAATTTTGTGTTTCTGCCTGATTTCCCTGTGCCTGACTGTCAGCAGGCTGTCCCTGCTTGGCATTATCTGTGGCCGCATTATTGTCTGTGGCTGCATTATTGCCTGTGGCTGCATTATTGTCTGTAGCTGCATTATTGCCTGTAGAATTATCAGCCACTGCAGGTTCTGTATCCTGGACATTTTCTTTTTTTACAGCTTCAGTATCGTTTGAAAGGGTATGATTTTTAACATTTTCTGTAGATACCATTCCAAGTTCACTCGCCCTTTGCATTATCTGTGAATCCGAAAGCGATCCTTCTGTTTCCTTTCCACAGATAGCAATTATAATAACTGCAAACAGTATTCCAAGTCCAAGTCCACGCAGATAATATCTAAGCCTCATTTTTTATTTCTCCTTCAAACAAACCTATAACAAGTCTGACTTCGCCAAGTCCCAGCCCCAGCTGTTTTGCAATTTCAACATCGCTTATTCCTTTTTTACGTAATAATAAGATATCTCTGTTATGGTTGCTGTCAATATTCTGTGCATTAAGTTTTGAAAGCGTATCTACTGCTCCGGAAGGAACTGCATTCTTCGGCTTGGACTGTGTAATTGTATGATCTGCAGCAATAGTTTTTTTAGCTGCCGCATCCGTTACGGCAGCACCCGCTGTTTTCGGATAAGCCGCTCCTCGGCCTGCACTATTACTATTTCGTGACATTGCCGCCTGATTTTTTATAACAATATCATTGCTGTCAATCTCTCTGTTCATTTTGTCTGTAAACTTCTGGATTTTTCCGGCAAGGTCTGTCAGATCCTTATGTTTATCATTAAGCATACTATATAAAAACATAATTTCGTTGTGCGATTTATTTATCTGTTCCAGCACTGTATCCGAATATTCGTTTATAGCCATGATCTTTTCATTAGTTTCTTTCTCAAGATCCCTCTTTGTAGCTTCTCTGGATTTAAGTGTTTCCTCTTCTATCGCATCATCAATTGTATTTCTTGCATTGTCAATCTGCTTTTCTACAAGAATTTTTAATTCTTCCTCGCTGAGGGCAGCAATTTTATCTATATCTTTTGGTGATAATTTGTCCTTTACCAAAAAACTGCCTATTAAAAAAATAACTCCTGTTACAACCAGTGTAATTTCTAATCCCGTCATATCAACCTCTATATTTTCACATCAAAACTTCCACTTTGATATTTTTTTACCACTTTATTTTTTTCGTCTTTTTTATTTTTCTTTTTTGATCGATTTTCAAAATAACTATTCTGTCCCTCGTCTTTAGCATCCTGATCATTTTTGGCATTATTAAGCTTGTCTTTTTCCTGAATTTCATGTGCCAGCCTGTCTTCACGCTTGTCAACCTGAACCTGTATGTTTTGTTGATCCATCATTGGTTTTATATCCTGATTATGCTTTAAGTATCCCACATCATCAGTTCTTTGTATCATTCCGTTTAAATCTACTGGTCTAATAGTCATATTTCATCATCAGCTTTCTGTTAAGATTCCCATATATGGTCCCATAACTTTTTTCATCTTAATAAGTGCTTTTGTATGCAGCTGCGAAACACGTGATTCTGAAACACTAAGCACCTGACTTATCTCTTTAAGCGTAAGATCGTCATAATAGTATAATTCTATTACCCTGCGCTCTTTTTCCGTAAGAGAATCCAACGACTTTAAAAGCATCTGCTTTAATTCATCCTTTGATATTACATCTTCAGGCTGTGCAAAGTGTGAATTATGTGTGGCATCCATAACCGGCTCAGGACCAGCTTCCTGAAATTCATCAAGTGAAACTATATTCGTCACTTTAAGCTGCGACTGCCAGCTGCACAATTCTTCTTCAGAAATTTTAAGTTCCGCTGCAAGTTCTTCGTCAGATGCATTTTTTCCAGTACGCATTTCGACACTTTTGATCGCATCATCTATTTTGCGCTGCCTTTGTCTTACAGTTCTTGGAATCCAGTCCATTTTTCTGATCTGATCTAATATTGCACCACGTATTCTAAGGCTTGCATATGTCTCAAATTTAACATTCTTATCGGTATCAAACTTGTCAATTGCATCAATAAGCCCAAAAATACCATAACTGACTAAATCATCAAACTCAACATTGTGCCCCAGATACATGCTTAATCTTCCTGCAACCAGCTTTACAAGCTGCGCATATTCAATTATTAATTTTTCACGGAGTTCAGGCGTAGGAGTTTTCCTGTAGCAATCCCACATTTTTTCCTTATCCATTAATTTCATTTAATCACCCTGCTATATCAGTCTTCATCTTTTTTATCGTCATTTTGGGATTTTTCTTCTTCTTCGGATTTTTCTTCTCCGTCTTCTTCCTGCTTATCAGCCTCCGATATATCTTTTTCATTTTCATCTTCTTTAGCCGAAGATAAATTTTTCATTGCTTTGTCAAGAATTAATTTTATAATAAATCCCAAAATGTAAAAAATAACAAGTGTGCTGAGCAGCCTTTCTGTAAACTCCATAGTATCCACCTGCTGGCTTATTGAAATAAGACAGCTTGCAAGGCCTGCAACAAGCATAACAATGCAAGGTACACTTTTTGTTTTCATATTTTATATTACCTTTTGTGTCTTTCCTACTGATTTTATAATATAATCGCCATTGTTGCAATCTAAAACTACAGTTCGTCCGTAATTAAGTCCTGTATCTTCCGCAATAAGAGGAATTTTTAATTCTTTTAAAATAATTTTTGCCTCCTCGGAATTTCTTTCACCTACATTGCCAACCTGTGAAAGTCCACTGACCTCGAACATTTTTGCGCCACCTGCTATTTTGGCAACAAGGCGTCTGGGACTGGCACCATTCGCCACCACCTGTTTATAAAGTTCTTTTATTCCTGTATCCCCAAACTTAGCAATATTACTGTTGTTTTTCAGCTTTGTACTGTCTGGCAGCATATAATGTACAAGACCGCCTATTTTTGTAACAGGATCATATAATGTAAGCCCTATGCATGACCCCAGTCCAAGCGTTGTGAGTGAATCCGGAGCTCTACCAACCTTTAAATCAGCCATCGACACCTTTATAATATTCCCCATATTTTGTTCTCCTAGATTTGTATTCCAAGCGCAGACAATATCTTTGTATAAGACTCTGGCTCAGGCATCAAAATAAAATATCCATCCATCAATACGTCATCCCCAAATTCAGTCTCTATGAACAACGCATTGTCTCCATACTGACCAAACTGGATTGCCGGCACACTAAGTATCGACGCTGCCATATCTACAGCTATGTATGGAACGGATGGGGATATAACAAGATTTGTCATTCCCGCTAATGCTGACAAATATGATCCAGCTATAATATTGCCAATCTCTTTCATTGCTGACAAGTCCATCTCGTCAAATGGTTCGTTATACGTCTGCTCTCTTCCCATCAATTTATTTACAAGGAAATGTGCGGACTCCATTTTCATTATAAACATCATACTTCCTGTTATGCCATCTTTAACTTCAAGAAAAATCCCAACGATCGTTTCCTCCTCAGGGCATATAGCGTCACCCAGTTTTGAGGCATCCATAAGTTTTACGCTGGGAACATTCATTTTCATCTGTGTTCCAAGCATTCCCGCTATAGCGGTGGTAGCATTTCCTGCACCTATATTACCTATTTCTTTCAGGACATCCATGTACATTTCATTTACATTGTCCAAAGAAAAATCTCCCATGTTTTATTCTCCTATGTATATTTTTATTTCTGCTAATAATTATAATTGATTTTTGGTAAAAATTAAATACTTTCTAAAATTTATATAGTGAGGTTCATGCAACCTCACTATATAAATAAATATTAATTATTATCTTTTTCTTCCACGATCGCATTTATCTCAAATAATGAGATAAGTTCATCACCATTTTTGCCGATTCCGTTTATAAACAGACCCTTTCCTGTTGTTGAAGCATCAATGTTTGGTTTTTCAATTTCATCAACAACTAAGGTTACGACCTCACATACTTCATCCACGATAAGACCGAGTTCACCCTTTTCCTCAAGTTTAAGAATGATGATCCTTGACGCATTAGTATAAACATCATCTTCAAGTCCCATTTTGATTCGTGCACTCATTACCGGGACAATTTCACCACGCAGATTTATTATTCCTTTAAAGTACACCTGTGCCTTAGGAACCCTTGTGATTTTCTGCATCCTTACGATATTGTCTACATATCCTATATCTATACCGAATTTTTCTCCGCCAATTCTGACAACTATATACTGTTTTGTTTCTTTTTCCTGTGTATCTAAATTTTTATTCTCTGCCATGTCATATTCCCCCATTACATTAATGTATTAACATCAAGGATCAAGGCAACATCGCCATCTCCAAGAATTGTAGCTCCGCTTATAAGCTTGTTTCCGTTAATGTATTTACCGAGAGATTTAATAACGATTTCCTGCTGACCAATAAGATTGTCAACTACCAGTCCGGCCTGCTGATCTCCCTTTTGTACAATTACAACTGTAAGATGATCAGGCTCTTCTTCTTTTGGGTCTATATCAAGCATCTGGTCAAGTCTTACTATCGGAATTACGCTTCCTCTAAGATGAATAACTTCTTTTGCCTGAACATACTTAATATCCTCAACCGGTATATCCTCGATATTTGAAATTGATCCTAACGCTATTGCATATTTTTCATCCCTTATTTCTACCATAAGTGCCTGGATAATCGCAAGTGTGAGTGGAAGTCTTACTGTAAATGTTGTTCCCTTTCCAAGCTCTGTAGAAACTTCAACATCTCCTCCAAGCTGCTCAATTCCTGATTTTACTACATCAAGACCTACTCCTCGTCCTGAAATGTCAGTAACCTTCTTTGCCATTGAAAAACTCGGCATGAAAAGGAAATTAATAATTTCTTTCTGTGAAAGATTTTCTGCCTGTTCCGGAGATACAAGTCCTCTTTCTATAGCTTTTTGTTTAACTGCTTCTGTATCGATTCCATTACCATCATCACCGACCTTGATAACTACGTTGTTTCCTTCCTGATATGCATTAAGGAAAATAGTTCCAACTTCCGGTTTTCCTCTTTCTACACGGACATCGTTAGGCTCTAATCCGTGATCTGCTGAATTACGAAGTAAATGCTGTAACGGATCTCCTATCTGGTCTACAACAGTTCTGTCAAGTTCAGTATCTTCACCAGTAATAACCAGATTCATTTTCTTATTTAATGTTCGAGAGAGATCCCTTATCATTCTTGGATACTTTTGTGTAACATTTTCTATTGGTACCATTCGCACTTTCATGACAGATTCATGAAGGTTTGTTGTTATTCTCTCAAGGTACTCTATCTGATCGTGGAATGACTGTGTATTGTCGGAACCATCCGATGAGCTTATAGCCACAAGACTGTTCTTTGCAATAATAAGTTCAGAAACCTGATTCATGAGTAAATCAAGTTTTTCAATATCAACTCTTACCGTTCTGCTTGTTGCAGGTTTTCCAATAGCAGCTTTTTTCTTTGCCGGAGCAGCTTTTTTTGGCTCAGAAGCAGGTTTTTTTTCTTCTTCCTTAGCCGGGGCTGCAGCTGTCTGTTCTTTTTCCTGTACAGCAGTTTCCTCACCTTCTAAGTGGAATTCGCTGACCTCTTTTCCTACAACTTTTTCTATTTCAGATACATTTGAAGCTGCACTTTGTATTTTTTCAATGTCTTCATTTGATGCAACTAAAAAACTGAAATCAAGTTCAAATTTCTCATCTTCTATATCCTGTGAGCTTGGTCTGTATACCAGTATCTGTCCAAACTCTTCAACTGCCCTGAATACAAGAAACGCTCTGGCAGCTTTAAGCAGACATTCTTTCTGGATGTATACAGTCATTCCGTATATTTTCTGGCCTGCCTCTTTTGCTTCATCTATTGCTTTTTTCTCGCTGTCTGTAACCTCGATCAAACTAAATTTATCATCATTTCCACCATCAGAGGCCTCTGTGTGTTGTTCTTCTTCTGCCGGTTTTTCTGGTTGTGCCTGTTCAGTTGTTTCGCCTTCTTCTTTCTGGATGAAGTCATTTAATTCTTTTATTATAGCTTCATTTTCATCGGTTCCTTCATCTGAAGTAGCTTTTATATTTTCTACATAACTGTCTATTGCATCAAGACACTTAAAAAGCAGGTCGATCATTGCACTGTCAACTTTTATCTTATCGCTTCTTACTTCCTGGAATACATTTTCCATATCATGTGTAAGTCGCTGCATCCTTTTAAAGCCCATTGTTCCTGCCATACCCTTTAAAGAGTGGGCAGCCCTGAAGACTTCATTTATTGTGTCTTTATTGTCAGGCTCCTGTTCAAGTGCCATTATACAATCTGAAAGTGTCTGTATATGTTCAGAGCTTTCGTCAATAAAAATTTCTAGGTACTGGCTTACGTCCATATCATTTTACCCCCACATTCTTTGTGATAGTTTTTGCAACATCCGTCAGTGTTACGACTTCATCGACAACACCGGCTTCATAGATTGATTTGGGCATTCCGTATACTACGCATGAATCTGCATCCTGTGATATAACATATATCGGTTTCTTCTTTCCAAGAGAAAGGATACCATTTGTTCCATCAGCGCCCATTCCTGTAAGAACGACACATACTATCTCATCAAATCCCGAACTTGTAAGTGAATCATATGTAATATTGGCGCAAGGCTTAAGTCCTCCGATCGGCGGCATATCATTTAATTCTATAACATGTGTGCCATCAGTTTTCTTTTTGATTTCCATATGTCTGCCACCAGGTGCTATATACACATTTCCTTTTTGAAGTATTTCACCATCCTTAGCTTCTTTAACAGTAATCTCGCTTATATCATCCAGCCTGTCTGCCATTGATTTGGTAAAACCTGCCGGCATATGTTGAACCAGTACTATCGGAGCATTGAGGTTTTTAGGAAGATATGGTATAACACTTTGTAATGCTTTAGGACCTCCTGTGGAACAGGCTAATGCGACCAGCTTATTTTTTCCGGTTGGCTTAAGTCTTTTAATTGGTTCAGCCGGTCTTGCAGCAGCAACGGTTCTGCTGTTGCATGAATTTAAAGCAGGTGTACTCCTTCTCATACGAAGAGCTGCACTTAACACTGATAATAAGTTATTTTTAAATTCCTGTCCCTTTGCCTCTATTATATTGTTCGGCTTTGTCACAAAATCAATTGCACCAAGTTCTAGTGCCATAATAGTAGTATCTGCATCCTTGCTCGTCAGAGTACTGACCATAACAACATTTGCCTTGATTCTTTCTTTTTGTAACTTTTCGAGCAGCTGTAGACCATCCATGCGCGGCATGTTTACATCGAGAACAACTCCGTCATACTTTGTACTTTTTATTTTTTCGTATGCTTCCAAACCATCTCTGCAAACGTCCGTTGCTTGAAAATTATTGTCTGAATTGATTATATCACACTCCACTCTTCTCATAAGTGCAGAATCATCAACTACCAGAATATTTTTTTTCATTTTATTCACCTACTTCTCTCTGACGTGCTTTTCTTTCTTCATCAAAAACAAATCTTACTATTTTTTCTCTCTCGGAAATATTTTTAAAAATGAATTTTGCTCTGTTTATATATTTATCAGATACTTTCTGACTCTTTTCACATGCAATTATTTTACATACGATCATCATTCTTTCACCATTCAGTGAAATAACGGATATTATATATGATCCGGATTCATTTTTAAAATCACTGGAAAATTTTATTCCTCCACCGCTTATATCCATTATAACTCCATAATGGTAGTCGTTTAAAGAATCTAATGATGAAAAGTACGAAAAAAGATCGTCCATATTTATCTCTTCTTCATTTGTCTCTAATGTATAATACTGCATGTCTATGCAGCAGACAACTCTGAAAAATTCTCTTCTTTGTATTTTGGTAAGTTTTGAACTGATTTTTACAATTAAAAAGAACAGCCCATCCTTTTTATACCTATCCTTTATGACAGCCGTACATTTATTCATTATATTTCCCTGTGAAAATATAACTAAATCGCACGATATATCAAGTGGAAAGAGTACCATCTTTCCACTCTCCATAGGCATAGTAATCTCCCATGTGTCATCAGATATTAAATCGGATATACTGCTCTTGTAATTATTTTTATTTACTTTTGAATCTGAAAAACTGATATTAATCCTATCACCAGGTCTAATGTTATTAAGTGTATCCATAATTATCTCCAAGGAATTATTTTCTGTTCAACAGCCCTGAAAAAATCTGGGCTAAGCTCTTCTTTGGTGCTGCTATAGTCTCATCCCCATTTATAATAACATTTGTAATATTTTCAAAGGCTTTTGAAGCTTTTGAATTTGGTTCGTTCAACATGACCATTTTCTGAAGTCTGACTGAACGGTCAACAGCCGTATCCTGTGGTATATAACCTATATAGTTTAACTCTCCATGAAGGAACTGCCCCACAACCGAGTTTAACTTTTCAAAAACATTGTATCCGTCTTCTTTAGACAATACTTTATTTGAAACAACATTTATACTTGTCCTGTCTGGCATGAAATCCGGTCTTTTGTATAACGCCTTCATCAATGAATAGGCATCAGTCAGTGAACTTGGTTCAGGCGTCGTTACCAAAAGTATCTCCGGGCTGGCTGCCACAAACTCGAGAACACTATCTGATATGCCTGCCCCTGTATCTATTATAATATAATCTGCCAGATTATTAAGTTCATTTAATGAATTAACAAGTAAAACGATCTGATCATGTGTAAGATTGTTAAGACCTATTATGCCAGATCCGGCAGATATAAAACCTATATCCATAGGACCATATGTAATAATTTCTTTTATATTTTTTCCGTGATAGATAAGATCGGCTAAATTGTATTGTGGAATTGCACCGAACATAACTTCAACATTTGCAAGTCCGAAATCAGCATCAAATATTATCACCTTTTTTCCTGCTTTGCGCAGACATACAGCAAGATTTACAGATAAATTCGACTTTCCGACTCCACCTTTTCCACTGGTAACTGTAATTATCCTTGCATTTCCTGTAATCACGCAATTCCGGCCTTTTATAACATTTCTAAGCTGTTGAGCCTGATCCATCACTTAGTTCCTCCTAAAAGCTGTTTGACGATCTTTTGTGTATCAAACAGTTCGATATCATCTGGAACGTTTTGACCATTTGTAGTATAAGACAGATCTGCTCCTGAATATAATTTAATGTTTAATAAATTTCCATAAGTTGTCGTCTCATCAAGCTTTGTAAAAATAATTTTATATTTTGCTATGTCATTATAAATGTTAACAATATCGACAAGATCCTTATATTTTGTCGTTGCGCTTAAAACAAGATATGTTTCTTTTTCAAATACTTCATCAACACCATCTATAAGCTTTTTCATTTCCTCACATTGCGCTGCATTTTTATGTGAAAATCCAGCTGTATCAACAAATACGATATCATAGTCCGAAAGTTTCTCTATTGCGGCATTTAATTCTTCTTTAGAATATACAATCGACATAGGAGCATCGAGTATATTTGCATAAACCCTTAACTGTTCTGTCGCAGCTATTCTGTATGTATCAGCTGTAATAAAAGCTACCTTTCTCTCATAATCAACTTTATATTTTGATGCAATTTTAGCTATTGTTGTTGTCTTACCAACACCTGTCGGTCCTACAAAGAAAACAACTTTTGGCTTTGCCCCGGACAGATCGATCGTATTCGGCTGTCCAAACCTTAAAATAAGCTTTTGGTACACATTTGATAAAATTGTATCTACACTATTTCCAGGTCTTAAAAATCTCTCTATTTCTTCTAAGATCTGGTTGATATATCTTTCGTTAACTTCGTTATTTATAAGTGTATTGTATAATATCCTTACAAATTTAAGTTCTTCACCACCATGTCCTTTTCCCTGATATGAACGGGCCTGCTCTGTTGGTTCAGCTTTTGTGACACCAAGCTTTTCTTCAAGGATATTCGAAAGATTATCCAGCCTCTCTTCAAGCTTCTTATCATTCTCTGAAAGTATTTTTTCTTTTCGGATCATAGTATCCTCTTTTTTTTGAACAGGCTTATCAAAATCTCCCGAAGCATTTTTTGATATAGGTGGAATAGAAATCTTTTCATCTGCCTTATAGTCAATATTGCTTTTAACCATAGTTCCCTTATCCATCATTTGTGAAAATGATGACTCCTTTTCTTCTACAGATGCAGTCACTTCAAATGTTGATGATTTAAACACCTTAAAAAAACCTTTTGGCTTTATTTCCTTTACATTCATTATGACAACATCATTTCCCATCTGTTCCTTTGCTTTTTCTATTGCCTCTTCTTTTGTCGTCCCTTGAAATTTATTAATAGTCATTTATATTGTCACCATTCCTACAGATTGAAGTTCGACATTTGATTCTACTTCATTATATGATACAACGATCAGGTCTTTAAAGTAGTCTTCTGTCAATTTTTTAAAGTACATTCTCACGATCGGAGATGTTATTATAATAGCATTTTTTCCCAGACTTTCCAACTTCGAAACCTCTGTTTCTACAGAATCTATTATCTTTTTCGTTGTCTCAGGGTCAAGCGCAAGATATGATCCCTGCTCCGTCTGTTTAACTGCCCCCATTATTTCCTGTTCTACTTTCGGATCAAGGGTTATGACACTCGTAGTTTCATTTGAAGGGAAATATTTATTAGATATAGCCCTCTTAAGTCCCTGTCTTGCATATTCAGTAAGAACATCTGTATCACGCGTTGTCTGGGCATGATCTGCCAAAGTTTCAAATATTGTAAGCAGATCCCTGATTGAAATTCCTTCTGCCAGAAGATTCTGCAATACTTTCTGTATCTCTCCAAGTCCTAACAGCTTAGGCACAAGCTCATCAACAAGAACAGGATTTGAATCTTTAAGATTATTAACGAGATTCTGTACATCCTGTCTGGTAAGTAGTTCAGCGATATGTGAACGTATGACCTCTGTCAGGTGCGTAGCAATTATTGATGGTGGATCAACAACTGTATATCCAAGACTTTCTGCCCTTTCTCTTTGTCCTTCGGTTATCCATATCGCAGGCAGATGGAATGACGGTTCAAATGTAGGAATACCGGTTATTTCTTCCTCTACATAGCCGGGATTCATTGCCATATAATGGTCGAAGAGAATTTCACCTTCTGTAACCTGTATCCCTTTAATTTTAATTATATACTGGTTTGGATTAAGCTGGATGTTATCTCTAAGCCTTATTATTGGTACAACTGTACCAAGTTCAAGTGCTATCTGTCTTCTTATCATTACAACACGGTCAAGCAGATCACCACCCTGATTTACATCAGCAAGCGGTATGATTCCGTATCCAAACTCAAGTTCGATAGGATCAACCTGAAGAAGTGAAACAACATTTTCAGGTTTCCTTATTTCTTCTGCATCATTTTCAGCCTGCGTTGCCTCTTCCTCTATCGATTCTATGCCAATATTTTTGCTTATGCTTTTACCCGTGGCAATAAATGCTCCGCCAAGCCCCAAAAACAGCCACCATTCATTTCTAAGAGGAGTTACTATTCCGAGGAATATGAGAACAGTTCCTACGATATATAATACTTTAGGGATTCCAAACAGCTGCTTAACAAGAATTCCGCTAAAATCTGCTTCATTCGATCCCTTTGTGACAAGTATACCTGTTGAAAGCGAAATGAGAAGCGACGGTATCTGTGATACAAGTCCGTCTCCAATCGTAAGAATACCAAACTTCTGAATTGCTTCCCCGGCAGCAAGTCCCTGGAACATAACGCCCATTATCGTTCCACCTATTACGTTTATAAATGTAATAATAAGGCCGGCAGTCGCATCTCCTTTTACATACTTTGTTGCACCATCCATTGCTCCAAAAAAGCTTGATTCTTTCTGGATCTTTTCTCTTCGCTCTTTTGCTTCCTTGTCTGTTATAGCTCCGGTATTTAAATCTGCATCTATAGCCATCTGTTTACCGGGCATGGCATCAAGCGTAAATCTTGCTGTAACCTCTGCAACTCGTTCAGATCCTTTATTGATAACTATAAACTGTATTATCACAAGTACTATAAATACAATGGCACCAATAACAAGATTTCCACCACCAACGAAATTACCAAATGTCTGTACTACAACACCAGGATTTCCTGTAGACAGAATAAGCCTTGTAGATGATACATTTAATGAAATTCGAAATATCGTTGTAAACAAAAGAAGGGTGGGAAAAAACGACATATCCAGAACTTCTTTTACAAAAAGGACATTAAACAGGATTATCAGTGCTATACCAATATTTATTGCAAGCATAACGTCCAAAAGTAAAGAAGGAATAGGAATGATAAAAAATATTACTGCACAAAGTAAATATAAACCTACTCCAATATCTGCTTTCTTTACCATTATCTAGTCCTCCTTTCATTTATATATTTTTAGTTTTATAGATCATTGCAAGTATTTCTGCAACTGACTGATATAATTCCGGCGGTATCTCCGCCCCGATATCCACATTATGAAAAAGCATCCGCGCCAGCGGTTTATTTTCTACAATCTCTACATCATTTTCTTTTGCTATTTCTTTGATCTTCATTGCGACATAATCCTGACCTTTTGCAACAACTACAGGCGCTGAATTTTCGTTGGCATCATATTTTACCGCTACCGCAAAATGTGTCGGGTTTGTAATTACAACATCTGCTTTGGGTACATCCTGCATCATACGGCGCTGTGATGCCTCCTGCATTTTTCGCTTCTGCCGTCCCTTTATCTGTGGATCTCCCTCGGTATTTTTGTATTCATCTTTTACTTCCTGCTTGGTCATTTTCATGTCTTCATTAAATTTATGTTTATTATAAACAAAATCTGCTATACCGACAACAAGATAAACTATACTGATCTTAAGTCCTGTATTTATTATTATATCGCCAACAAGAAGCAATGCCCTGTTAAGTGGGATATCATACAATATAAAAATATCATTTTCATGATCCTTTACTGCGGTATATGCAACATATGCGATAATCCCTATTTTAAAAATAGATTTAAAAAGTTCAAATAGAGAATCTTTTGAAAACATACGTTTAAATCCGTTTATAGGATTAAACTTGCTAAGCTTGGGCTGCATGGATTTGGCTGTCACCTTCCATCCTACCTGAATGATGCTTATCAGAAGTGTGATCGCAACTCCAAATATAAAAAATGGAAGAACCATTAAAAACCATTTTAATATGATGCCCCGCATAAAATTATTGACTGCGATGGATGACAGATCCTGCTCATTTATTTCTATAAATTCCGGTATTCTGTCATATACAAATGAAAAAATATTTATCATCTGTCCGCCTATGAACGAAATAAAAATTTTCAGTACAAGAAACAGAACTATAAGGTCAAATGCAGCTGTAAGCTCCTTACTCTTGGCTACTTTACCCTCATCTCTTGCATCCTTTAATTTTTTTTCTGTAGCAGGTTCGGTCTTTTCTCCTCCCTCGCCATCTTTAGCAAACATCTGAAGATTATAATGAATCAATATTTTATTTTCTTTTAAAATATCAGTACATTCCTTCAATTATCAAAACCACCATTGTCTTTATTTCATTTATAATGAAGTTTGCAATACTAGGCACCAGATAAATCGTCAAAAACAAGACCACAAATCCAACCAGCAATTTTATCTGAATTCCGACAGAAAACATATTCATCTGCGGTGCGACTTTTGCCATAATTCCAAGTATACAGTTAAGGATCATCATACATGCAAAAAATGGTAAAAATATTCTAAACCCTATAACAAACAGATCGGTCATGTATTTTGTCATTGCTGTCATAAGATGGTCAAAACTAAATTTTGCCCCTCCAAGTTTAACAACTGAAAATGAATCACATACCGCTCTTAATAAATATGTATGCATGTCAGAAACCATCAATAATAGTAATATTATGTAATAATAAAAATTACCTGTTATGGTCGATTCTGTATTCATAGACGGATTAAATTCCGTTGCCATAGACAATCCTATGTCCATGTCAATCAAATTACCTGCGAACACAACAATGGAATTACATATATACGCTGAAAAGCCGATCAGCAGACCTGTAATTCCTTCTTTAACCACAAGCATAGCATATCCTATTGTACTGATATATGAAAGCTCGGGTCTTTCTATAATATTGTACATAAATACTGCCACTAAAGCCGAAAGACCGATTTTAACACGACTGGGAACCGCTGAATCGCCGAAAAACGGAGCGATGTACATAAATGAAGCAATCCTGACCAGTATCAGAAGAAAATATTCAAAATCGGCCATAGAAAAAGAATAATCAATCATATATTATCCCATACTTATATAATAACTAAATTTCGACCAAAGATCTGTCATAAAACCAGACATATTGTCAAGCATCCATGATCCACACAGCATCAATGCTACAAACACTGCAATGATCTTTGGTACAAATGTGAGTGTCTGTTCCTGAATGGATGTAACTGTCTGGAATATACTGATTATCAGACCTACAACAAGTGAAACTATAAGTAATGGCGCCGATGTGATAATCATCGTATATATAGCCTCTCTTGCTATGTCTATAACTGCTTCCTGTGTAATCATAATACTGCCTCCTAATAAAATGTCTTCACAAGATTGCCAATCACAAGATCCCATCCATCCGCAAGAATAAATAGAAGCACCTTAAACGGCAATGAAATTGTCGTAGGAGGAAGCATCATCATTCCCATAGACATAAGAACAGATGAGACAACCATATCAATAACAATAAATGGTATATATATTAAAAAGCCTAAAATAAAAGCAGTCCGCAACTCGCTTAAAATAAAAGCCGGAACAAGTGTTGTAAACGGAACATCATCATAATCATCATATGTTTCGCCTGACATATCAACAAAAAGTTTTAAATCTTTTGTCTGTGTCTGTCCATACATAAATTCACGGAAAGGTTCTTCTGCTGCTTGTATTGCCTCCTGCTGGGTTATTGTCCCCTCATCCAGAGGTTTGATCGCTTTCTCATTAATTTCAGAAAACGTAGGCCACATAATAAACAAAGTCAAAAATAGTGCCAGACCAACAAGTACCTGGTTTGGCGGAGCTGTCTGCGTACCTATTGCCGTTCTGACAAAATGCAGAACAATTATTATTCTGGTAAACGACGTAAGCATTATAAGTATAGATGGCGCAAGCGACAATACTGTAAGCACCAGAAACATTCGGATCGGCGTAGAAAGTGAACCGGAATCATTGTTGTAATATATATTAAGTCCGTCCGTACTGTTCTTTGCCGCATCCGCAAGGTCTTTGTCATTAGCATCCATACTTTTCACATCATCTAACTCGCTTGTTATTTCAGATGTATTTATTTCATCAGCCATAATATACGTAGGCTTTATGATTAAAACAGCCGCAGTAAAAATCAATACTGCCACTGCAAAGACAAATGACATTTTACAATATACTTTTTTAAATTTATTCATTTTTGCTCCTGTCACTATGAGATTTCTTTAGCTTTTCAAGAATATTCGCAAAAGATTCCTTTGCGGATTCTTTATCAGGTTCATCTAAAAATGATAAATCCTTTAATTCGTCTTCTTTTATTTCTGTAAGAAAATGTACATCATCTTTTCCTACAGAAACTGCTATGTATTTTTTGCCGACAGCAACAATCGAAATCAATTTATTGTTGCCTACAGCAATAGTCTCAATTATTTTAAGATTTTTGTTATAACTCCTGCTTTTTTGAAATCCCGCCATCCACCTTGTTGTAACATAAGTAATGACGAGAACAAACACAAATATCACAAGAACGGATATAAGCTGCATAAAGCTTTCCAAAGAAGAAGTCATTAAAATATCATCCATATCTATTTCTAATCCTGTTTTGGTTTTGGCACATTAACTATCTCAGTAATTCTGACACCAAAGCTTTCCTCTATAACAACAACCTCACCTTTCGCAACGTATTTGCCATTAACTAGCACATCGATCGGCTCTCCTGCTATTTTATTGAGTTCAATTATTTTTCCCGGTCCAAAATCGAGAATTTCTGAAATCTTCTTATGTGTACGTCCTAATTCTACTGTAACTTCAAGAGGAACATCCATAATCAAATCTATATTTTCAGGCTGGTACATACCATTTGGCATAGCACCAAATGCTGAAAACTGTGCAGGCTGTACGTTTACCTGCTGTCCCATTACCTGTGGCTGTCCCATCATAGGCTGTTGTCCTGACTGTCCCATATTCATTGCTCCCATATTCGGCTGCTGAGCAGACGATGTATTGGTCTGTGATGCAGCTGCATTATTTCCACTTATAGGTTTCGAATCTTCTGTTATACTTTCCGAATCTAATTCCATGTTCTTTGTAACACCCTGACACATTTCCTTTGCAAACGGAATAGGATATAACTGCATGATCTCACTATCTACCAGATCACCAATTTCCATTCTGAATGAAATCTTTACAAATTCCCCTGTAAGGAACTCATCGATCTGTCCCTCGTCTACAGTTTCTTTTAAATCTACTATATCTGCAACAGGCGGACTTATATCAATTGTTTTGTTAAGCATAGAAGATAATGATGTCGCTGCCGACCCCATCATCTGATTCATCGCTTCACTTATGGCGCTCAGATGAAGCTCTCCAAGTTCCTCATCCGTATTCGTGCCATCTCCACCCATCATAAGGTCAGTGATGACCTTTACATCTCTTTCTTTGAGTACGAGAATATTGCTGCCGTCCAATCCAACTGTATATGCGATCTTTATGAATACACATGGTTTTTCATATGATGCGACTATATCATCCCAATTGCTGAATGATACTACAGGTGTAGAAATTTCAACGCGCCTGTTGACCAGTGAAAAAAGCGTTGTTGCAGCTGTTCCCATACTGATATTGGCAATTTCGCCAATAGCGTCTTTTTCTTCATCTGTTAAAAGGCGGTCATTCTTATCCGAAGAATCACTGCCTGAATCATCATTCAGCAGTGCATTTATTTCTTCCTGCGATAATACTCCATCCATTTTATTGCTCCTCTCTGATTACAGAAGTAATCCTAACTGCATATTTATCGCCGGATGAACCAGGCAAAGCAGTAAATTTTTGAATATTTCCAACGTAGACATCCAATTCGTCTTCAACATTTTTGTCAAGTCTTATGATGTCCCCTGGCTGAAGCGTTGCAAAATCATTTACCGAAATCTCACTTTTTCCTAAAAGTGCACGGATCGGAATCTCAGCTCTTTGTATAAGGCTTTCTATTGCATGCGCATAATTTGTTTCATCATGATTCTGAATATTTGCGTACCAATATCTCGTATTAAGTTTATCTATAACTGATTCAAGTGTAATGTATGGAAGACATATATTCATAAGTCCTTCAACATTGCCAATTTTCATATTTATTGTTACAATGGCAATCATTTCACTTGGTGAAATAATCTGAGCATATTGTGAATTTGTTTCGATTCGCTCCAAATGTGGTTGTATTTCTACAACATTCTCCCAAGGTTCGATCAAAAGATTAACACAGACAACCAGAATCCTTTCTATTATAAGCAGCTCTATTTCTGAAAAATCTCTTGGCTTTTCTAATGTATCTCCCCGGCCTCCCAGCATTCTGTCAACAATCGCATATCCAAGGTTAGAAGCCATCTCAACTATTATATTCCCAGGCAATGGTGCAAAATTTACTAAACCAAGTAATACAGGATTAGAAAGTGCATTTGAAAATTCTGAATATGTAACCGCCTCCGAATTCATAACTTCTACCTGAACACTTTTTCTTAAATAAACCGGAAGATTGGTTGTTAAAAGTCTTCCATAATGTTCAAATATTATTTCTAAGGTTCTTAAATGTTCCTTTGAAAATTTTGAAGGTCTTGCGAAATCATATTCTTTTACCTGTTTTTCATTTGTGTCTTTAATCTCCTCGACATCTAATTCTCCACTGCTTAAGGCATTAAGCAGGTTATCTATCTCACTTTGAGATAAAACATCACCCATCTGTTTATCACCACCTGTATCACGATATTATATTAGGAAAATTTATTGTGTCAACGAAGATGTAAAGTTTACACCAACTATATAATCTGCCCCAAATTTATCCTGAAGTGCTTTCAGTATTTCATTATAAACGGCATCCTTATCGTTATTGAAATCTTCCATTGTATGTTTTCCGATTATTGTATTAACATCCGCTAAAATGATATTTTTCTTTGAAGATAAATCTTCTCCATATGTCTTGTATCCATCGCTCTCTTTATTTAAAGAAAGCGAAACTCCACAAACAAGATAATGCTGTGTTCCATCTTCTGATGGCGCAAAATTAATTGTAAGCGTCTTGTCATCTTCATTTAATGCATAATCCACTATCTGATCCTGAGGCAGATTGGCAGTACTTGTCGATGCCCCACTGTTTAAATCAAGTGATATAGCCTCACAGACCTGATCAATAAGATTGTTTGATTTTTTAGTCTGTGGAATAACTGTAAACATTAATATTGCTGTTAAAACAAAATTTGCAAAAACCAAAGCCAAAATTATAACCGACATTAAATTTTTTTTCATAATTTATCCTTTCTTCAGTCAAGATTTGAATTGTATGAATTATATATTTTTATCTCAACTCTTCTGTTTTTTGCTCTTCCTTCCGGAGTTGAATTATCTGCAACAGGTACATACGAGCCTCTGCCCGAAGACTTTATATGTGACGGATCTATATCTGTTGTATCTCTTATATAATTCGCTACATTAAGCGCTCTGTACATCGACAAAACATCATTGTCTTCATACTTTCTTGTGTTTGCCATCGGAACATTATCTGTATGTCCCTCAACTTCTATAATATTATCTTTATAATTTGAAAGAACAGAACAAACTTTGTTTACTATCGGATAAGCTTCGTCTATAACCTCTGCCTTTCCCGATTCAAAAAGAAGCGCTCCGCTAAGACTCAGTGTGACATATTCACCATTAAAGTCAACATCGATCAGATCCTGGACTTTTGAATTGCTAAGCTGTTTTTCTATCTCTTCAGCCATCTTTTCTGATTCATCTAACTGCATCTGTTCATACTGTTCAACTGCATTCTTATCTTCGCCGTCTGTAGTACTCTCGGTCTGTGATTTAGAATTTGCAAGATCATTATAGTAGCTGTCTAAAAATTCAAGCTGGTTAACTCCTGCCGAAACCATTTCACCATCGCCTATCGATGTTCCGCCAGCCGGAAGGATACTCATACTGGTTGAAAATGAGGCAATAACCTGTTGAAACTTTTCAGCATCAACTGTAGACATTGAAAACAGCAACACGAAGAAACAAAGCAGCAGATTCATCAGATCCGAGAATGTCGATTGCCACGCCGGTGCACCCTTTGGCGGATCTTCAGGTTTCCTCTTTGCCACTATTCTTCACCTCCAGCATCGCTTGATAAACTAACTCTTAAATCAGGTGCAAGGAATGATTTGAGTTTTTCTTCTATAACTCTAGGATTTTCACCCGCCTGTATTGACAGCAGTCCTTCTATAGTAAGTGTTTTCATCAAAACTTCCTGTTCGTTATTAGTCTTTAATTTATTAGCAAATGGAGCACACAGCCAGTTTGCAATGAGTGATCCATACAGTGTCGTAAGAAGTGCGACCGCCATATTAGGTCCGATCGTTGAAGAATCCTCGAGGTTCTTAAGCATATTTACAAGACCAACAAGTGTTCCGATCATTCCCCATGCAGGTCCCTGTTCACCCCATGTCTCCCAGAAAGAAATTGTCTTTTTGTGCCTGTCCTCCATACTTATAAGATCTGTTTCCAAAATTCCTCTTACAAGTTCAGGATCAGTTCCATCAACGACAAGCATGATTCCTTTTTTCAAAAATTCGTCTTCAATTCCATTTGCTGCTTCTTCGAGAGCAAGCAGACCTTCTTTTCGTCCAACATTTGACAGTTCAATTATTTTTTTGATCGTTTCACCCGGGTCAGTCGCTTTTTCCTTGAATGGCAATGCAAACGATTTGAATCCCGCAATAAAACCACTAAGTTTGTTTGAACTCAGCAGTGAACTGAGCGAACCTCCGATAGTGATAATTATAGATGGAATATCTATAAAGTTTCCAAGTAATGAAAAACCTCCATCACCGGTAACGATACCAAATATAACCATCGCAAGTCCTATTATTACTCCTAAAAGAGATGCTATATCCACTTATGTACACCTTCCCTTATATTTTTATAGTTAGTAACAAAGTATTACAGATTTAGTTTTACTAGACTTTGTCCAGATTGTCTACTTTCTTTTCTATTATATAACAAATTTTTTCATATTTTGACACAAACTATTGGGGAATGTCGTTATACATTCCCCAATATGTATTTATTTAATTTTGCCAGTTTAAATTATCTCTTAAGATTGATAAGTTCCTCAAGAAGTGTGTCTGATGTAGTAATTACGCGGGAATTTGCCTGAAAACCTCTCTGCGTCACTATCATATCAGTAAACTGTGCCGAAAGATCAACGTTTGACATCTCAAGCTGTCCTGAATTTATAGCACTTCCATCGGCTGAAATTTCAACTCCGATACCATCAAACTCACCAGAGTTAAGTGTTGTCTGGTAACAGTTATCACCTATTTTCTCAAGTCCTGATGCATTGGCAAACTGTGCAACTGAAATCTGACAAAGTAAAACTGTATTACCATTATCGTATGAACCATATATTTTCCCATCGCTGTCGACAGATATTCCTGTAAGCGCTCCAAGAGCCTTTCCTTTTCCGTGTCCCTGGGCATCACCGCTATCTCCACCGATCGTAGATGTTTTGTTATTGTTATAGTTCATAGAATCACCGAAATCCACTGCAATATTTCTGAACTTACTTGGGTTATTTGCCTGCCCCGGTCCAGGTGTATTTAATGCCTCAAGGTTAAGATTTACAGTTCTTCCAGGATTTGCAGCTCCTGTATTGTCGATTGATTTGAATGTACCATCACTCTGATCATAGATAAGTGTTGCATTTGCAAAAATATCATTAACTGCTATCGGCTGTCCGTTATATGAATAATTGATAGAGCCATCAGCATTTGTCGTTGTGATAAGGTTTCCGTCATTATCAAGATCAAATATAGACTTTCCATTTGATCCGCTAGAATCGATTATATCTGTAAGTGATACTGTATATGTACCATCTGTATTTGTTTTTTTGATGTTGAATTTTGCTGTATAATTGTATCCAAGGTCATCAAAAAATCCCATCGTAATGATTCTTCCTGTATCAGCTGCCTGCGGATCATTTTTATCCAATACACCTGTAACTCTTCCTTTTGTTGTAGCTTCCGGTGCAGATGTCTTGTTTTTTGTAGCCATAACCTGAAGTGGGGATACTGTATCTTTCAGTACGACACCCTGATCATCTACCTGCCATCCCTGAAGAGTGTAGCCTGTAGAACTCATACATAAGTATCCGTTTCCATCTACATAGAAATCTCCGGCTCTTGTAAAATACCTGTTTGTGCCATCACTAACCACAAAAAAACTTGTGGAGTTTTTATCCGAAAGCCTAAGGTCAAACGGAAGACCTGTAGTTTCTGCTGCTCCACCATTTGTGATACTTACAGATGTAGCTCCTGTTGTAACACCAAGACCTATCTGTTTTGCATTGACTCCACCAATTCCTGTCGCACCATTTCCAGATGAAGCAGATGATGTTGTCTGATACATGATTTCACTAAAACGCACAGAAGAAGATTTAAATGCTTCTGTATTAACGTTTGCGATGTTATTACCAATAACATCCATTCTTGTCTGATGTGTCTTAAGACCAGACACAGCAGAGTAAAGTGATCTCATCATAATTTTTTATCCTCCTAAGTAACTGAGGCGGTATTATTTCTTCTGTCATTCAGAAATAAAAATAGCTTCCATAAGGTCCAGCTACATTATTACCGCACCATCAATATTTGTAAACACATTACTGTTTGTTTCACCCTGTTCCATAGCTGTTATAACAGTCCTATTTGGAACATTAACGATAAATGCCAGATCATCCACAAGTACAAGTGACTCATTCACTCCCTTATTATCAGCTTCTTTAACGGCATTTTCCAATCTTTCATTCTGTTCGGCAGATAACGTGATATTTCTATCATTAAGTCTCATCGATGCATGCTTTGAGAACTTGATCCCACTCTGGTCTGTTGTCTGCTTTTCTTTTAAAATCTCTTCAAAAGATTTCTGCGATAACTGTACTTTATCTCTCGAACTGCCATTTAAATACTGTTGTGTAAACTGTTCTATCGAGGAAAACTGATTTGATATTTTATTCATATTTTTCTCCTTTATACAGTCGTATTTGTATTTGTTCCCGCAGTGTCTGAGTCTGTGCCATCTGAATCTGTTGTATCTGTTCCGTTTCCATCAGTTTTATCCGATGAATCATCACTTTCTTCCAGAGATTTTATCTTATCTTCGTATATAATAAGCTTTGAGTAATCATCTTTGCTTATAAACTGCTTTTCATAATCAGTAAGACCATCATACAGTTTTCTTGCCTTTTCAATATTTTCCTTTGTATCAAGAGTAACATCATCCACTTTTGGAAGACTTGAAATAAGACCTTTAAATGTTCCCGAATTAACTATAGCATCATAATATTTATCGGTTGAAACTGAATATAGATCTGAGTATGAATATGTTTTATCATTTATAGATAATTTTATCTCGCCATCTTCGTATGTTACGAAGTCTACTTCTCCGCTTGTATATCCCGAATCAGAAGATTTATCTACAACAACTACTTCTTTTCCCACAAGTGCTAAAGCTGCCGATTTCTGGTCTTCTGTATAACTTGAAGACAATGAATCTTTCATGGAAAGAGTAGCCTCAAGCTGTGAGAACGTAGCCAGCTGCGCAACGTAATCTGTGTTGCTTGTAGGTTCAAGTGGATCCTGATACTGCATTTCAGCACACAGAAGCTGTAAGAAATCATCATAATCAAGATTTGCTCCCTTGGCTGTAATCTCTTTTCTAGATGATTTAGGTGTTGTATACTTAGAATCAAGCTGTCCGTTTACAACATTAGCTGTTACTGCCATATTTTCTCCTTTCTTATGCCATAAAGTCAACAGAATTTCCGTTATCATGCATTATCTGCGCAACAAGGTTTTCTTCTTCTGTCATTATACCCGACATCTCGTCAAGCGACGACATATTTATATTTTTGCGGGTACTTTTAAAGCTTCCGCTTTGTTCCTGTTGTTTTTGTTCTTTTGAGCTGTTCTGCTCAAGATTCTGTTCAAATTCATGTGAAGCAACAGTTACTTCTACTGCATCAACTTTAACACCTGCCTGACTTAAAGTTTCCCGTAAGTTTCCAAGCTGAGATTCAAGTGCTTCCCTGACAACTTCATTCATCACCATCATATGTGCTGTGATCTGACTGTTTTTCTGTGATACATTCACATAGATTTTTCCAAGATTTTCAGGATTAAGCTGCATTTCCATCGATGTTTCATCCGATGTCATCGAAACTTTAAGCTGCTCTGTGACCTGCTGTATGATATCAAGTATATCAACTTTTCCGGACGCTTGTGATACGACACTAAACGGTGTTTCTGGGATCTGCACATTACGGATTCCATTATCGACAGTAAATGTTGCTTTACCAGCGTTATTATCTGATGCTTTTTCAGATAGGATATCAGCTTTTCGTTGGTCTGCCGCAAAATCCGGCTCTTCTGCTTTTTCTTCTGTGTTTCCATCAGCAGAATCTGAATTACCATCTGCATACTGCCCTGCTTCTGATCCATCAGTTGTTTTATCTGTTACAACAGTCACAATATCGTCATCCGCTGCAGACATTTCATCAGTCTGGATATCTGTATCCTTTATTTTTTCAGATACAGATTTTTCTGCCTGAACCTGTTCCGAAACTACAGCTGTTTTAGATGCAGCTTCTTCACTTTGCGACACATTTTCTGCTATTTCTGATATATCAATACCAAAATTTTCATCTGATGATCCATTATCCGATTCTGTCACAGATTCCATAACAGATATGATTTCATCCATCTGTTCTGAATCTATATCACATACCTGTGCTATCTCCTGTTTTACAGAAGACATACTTAACATAAGCTGCTGGAAATCAGGATCAACGATCATATCTGTAAGATCAAGACCGCCTTTTATCTCAGATACGAAATTGGCAAGATTTTGTGGATCCAATAAATCCATGAATGTAAAACCAAGCTGTTCCATAACTGATTCTATTTCTTCATCACTGATATTAAGCTGTTCTTTTATAATATCTTTAATGTTATCTGCTTTCGCATCAACCTGTGATACAACGTCTGAAATCTTATCATTTATGTCATATTTTCTTGCAGCCGGCACACTATTATCCTTAAATCTGATATCAGAATAAGTATTGTCTGCTTTTATGTCCGAGAACTGTTCTTTTGCGCTGCCGTTATTTATCATCCCCGAGTTTGCTTTTCCGAGGATATCTCCAAACAGCTGCTGGATTCCTGATGTTTTGCCAGCTTTGCTTTTGGCTTTTGATACAGTATTTTGAATCTGTCCATTCTTAACATTGCCTATACTGTTTGTTCCCTGCAATCCATTTCCTCCTTTCCTTAAGATTTACGAAGGATTCATAATCTTTGTGATCTTCGCAGCATTATCAGAATTCATGGCTCCAAGGATATTTGCCCTGGAATCAGAATCCATAGCCCCAAGAATTTTTGCCACAAGATCAAAATTGTCAGTCATGCTGTCAAATATAGCTGCGGCCTCCTTAGGTTTCATAGATGCATATGTATTTGCATAATCAGTGACCTTCTGGTCATCCTGGAGCTGTTGAACTACCTGTTTATATAAGACTTCCGCATTTTCCGAGTCTATGCTTTCATAATAAGCCTTGTATTCTTTTATATCGGGAGCTTTATCCGAAAATACAACCTCCTCATAGTACTTTTGCTTTTCTTCCTCAAATGCCGCCTGATCTTCCTTATAAGTACTAAGATCTGCAACCTGTGAATTCAGATCATCGATCGTCTGTGAATCTTCTGCCACCTGGCTGTTTGCTGCATCAAGCTGTTTTTCAAGTTCTTTTATCTGTTCTACAGCATCTCCTACATTGCTGTACTGTCCTGATTCAGACTCAGTAGATACAATTTCATCTGAAGCCGGGAGTATTTTATTTATCACCGGTACATCTTTAAGTATAGGCTGAAGTACTGAGGAGCCAAATCCTCCAACATCAGCTTTTATAAGTAAGGCAATTATTCCCAGCCAGATCACTATGATAAGAAGTGTTACCAACACAAGAACAACTTTATTTCCGCCTTCAGTTTCTTCAGTTTCTTCTGCATTTTTGTTCTTTTCTTTTTCTTTTTCAAGTTTTTTTTCGAGTTTCTTTTCTTTACGGCTCTTTTTATTATTCTCAGCTTTATCTGCTTTTTCCGTTTTCTTAGCCTCGTCCAATTCTTTATCGTCAGCCATGATATCTCCTTACCATCAGTTATTATATGTAAAACTTACAAGTTCGTCTATTTCCTTTGCTTCTGTAGCTTTTAATTCCTTTTGGAAATCCTCAAATGCTTTTTCCTTCAGTTTTTCGTGTGTCTTGCGTTCTATCATAACATCACTCAAAAGTTTTCTTTTTATTTCAAGCTCATCCTGAGCTTTTTTCACCTCAAACATCTGGCTTCTTATAATAGTCTTCATTGTATTAACGTCTTTTCTTGCATTCGAAATTTTAACTACATTTATTTTATCAGATAATAGTTTTTTCAAATTTTCTTCATAGTCAACACGTCTCAATACAAGCTGCGAGAGTTTTTCCTGTTCAGACAAATATTTCTGATTTGCCACTGCATATTCGTTTTTAGCCTGCGTCTCAAGTTTTGTCTTGACATCAAGAATATTTTGCATTCTATATTTAAATTTTGCCAAAATAACTACCTCGATCAGTCATTAAACACCTGTCTTAATAATTCTATTTCTTCGTCAAATTGATATTTTTCATCTGTGCCCTGACACAAAAAATTATTTACCGCTGTAATCTTCTGGATCGCATAGTCTATTTCCGGATTGGAGCCATTTTTGTATGCACCTATATTAATAAGATCCTCCGCTTCGTTGTATGTAGCTAAAACAGTCTTTAGTTTTCCGGCAAGTTCTTTATGCTCCTTAGTAGCAATCGCACTCATAACACGCGATATACTTTGCAGGATATCAATTGCAGGATAATGATTTTTATGTCCAAGCTTTCTGTCAAGCATTATATGTCCATCAAGTATAGACCTTGCTGTATCCGTTATAGGTTCATTAAAATCATCTCCATCTACAAGTACAGTGTATAAACCTGTTATAGATCCTTTTTCAGATGTACCGGCTCTTTCGAGCAGTTTAGGCATCTCTGAATATACACTTGGCGGATACCCTCTTGTAACAGGCGGTTCCCCGGATGCAAGACCTATTTCTCTTTGAGCCATTGAAAATCGTGTTAGTGAATCCATCATCAAAAGAACATCTTTTCCCTGATCCCTGAAATACTCTGCTATACTTGTTGCTGTCTTTGCAGCTTTATTTCTTATAAGTGCAGGCTTATCTGATGTTGCAACAACAACGATCGATCTTTCCATTCCTTCTTTTCCAAGATCTCTTTCGATAAACTCCCTTACCTCTCGTCCTCGCTCTCCGATGAGGGCAATAACGTTTATATCTGCCTTAGTATTTCTTGCGAACATTCCAAGTAATGTACTTTTTCCAACTCCGGAACCTGCAAAGATTCCTATTCGTTGTCCTTTTCCTACTGTGATAAGTCCATCCACAGCTTTTACGCCAAGCGGCAGCACTTCACTTATGATCATCCTGTTCATAGGATCCGGTGGTGGTGCCTCAACCGGATATTTATACCCTGTTTCTATCTCAACATCACTGTCTGTTATACGTCCTATACCATCTACCGTGTGTCCTAAAAGTTCGTTTCCTACCGAAATAGAAAGCGGATGTCCTGTATTTTCTACTATACATCCAACTCCAACGCCCTCAACATCCTCAAATGGCATAAGTATAAGGTGTGAATCATGAAACCCGACAACCTCAGCCATTACATACTGTGTCTGTGTCTCTTCCAGATATATCTTACACAAATCGTTAAGTCTGGCCTCCGGTCCGACTGATTCAATCGTAAGTCCGACCACCTTAACTACTTTTCCAAAACATTTATAATATTGTCCATCAAGCAATTTTAAATACTTCTCTGCTTCTTTTAACAATGGTGTTTCCCCTTATCCATTACATAGAGATTTTATATCTTTGACAAGATTGTTAAGTTCCATATCGATTCCACAATCAAATACCCCAAAGCTTGTTTCTATCCTGCAATCTGACGAATCAAGCTTAGCATCATTTACTACTTCAACATCTATATCATTTCCAATCCTCTCACGGATCTCACCAAGATGCGCTATAAGGAATTTGTAATTCGCCTGCGAAACATGTATCCTGAATTCTTTACCGACTTCAATCTTTGATATCGTATTTTTAACGAGATGTAAAAGCATATCCTTTTTATCATCAAATTGAATATGAAAAACCTTATTAAAAACTTTTATAACAGCATCAATTATGTCTGATTCCAGTTCATCTGAATACTGCTTGAACTCTCTTTCAAGCTCGCTGCGCTTAGATGCGATATCCATCTCGATCTGTTTTTCTCTTTTTTCGAGCTGTTCTCTTTTATCCTCAAGTCCGGTATTATAACCTTCCTCACGTTTTTCTTTGAATATCAGCTCTGCCTTTTCTTTAGCTTTTAATATTATGTCATCAGCTTCTGTTCTGGCATTATTTAATATATCATCTGCCTGTTTTTGTGCATTTTCCAATATATCATCTGCCTTCTCCGGTACGTTTGTTTCTGACACAACATCTGCCAGAATGCCATCCACAAAAGCATTATCCGCTGCCAGCTGTCCCTCTGGCATTGTAATATCATCGGTCTGGATTTCTGATGGATAAAGCTGACTGTTTTCATATACCCGCTCTTCTATTTTCTTATTATAATTAATAATTCTTGTCTTTGAATTTGGCTGTACTACATAGTACTGTTTTACAAGATTAGACAACTATCTCATCACCTCCGCCTCGTGAAATGACAATTTCAGCTGAATCTTCAAGACGCCTTATAATACCAACGATCTTCTGCTGTGCTTCTTCTACATCCTTCATACGGACAGGTCCCATAAAGTCCATGTCTTCCTTTATCATTGCAGCAAGACGTTTTGAAAGGTTTCTGAAAATAACATTCTGAACCTCTTCTGTTGCACTCTTAAGGGCAAGCTCAAGATCAGCATTCTCAACTTCACGAAGTACTCTCTGTATAGATCTGTCATCAAGAAGAAGGATATCCTCAAATACAAACATCTTCTTCCTGATCTCATCAGCAAGCTCTGGCTCTTCAATTTCAAGTGATTCCATAATATGTTTTTCAGTCGATCTATCGACACTATTTAAAATATTTACTATAGCATCAATACCTCCGACTATTGTGTAATCCTGATTAACAAGCGAAGCAAGTTTCCGTTCCAACACTCTTTCAACCTCTTTTATGACATCCGGTGATGTTCTATCCATCTGCGCTATACGTCTTGCAACGTCAGCCTGCTTTTCAGGTGGAAGAGCACCAAGTACCATCGCTGCCTGTGCCGATGAAAGATATGACAAGATCATCGCTATAGTCTGTGGATGTTCATCCTGTATAAAGTTAAGCAGCTGGCTTGGTTCTGTTTTTCTGACAAATTCAAATGGTCTGACCTGTAAAGAAGCAGTAAGTTTTGCAATAACTCCCTGTGCCTTTTCATCACCAAGCGCTTTTTCAAGAAGTTCTTTGGCATATCCGATTCCGCCCTCTGCAATATATTGCTGTGCAAGGCAGACCTGATAAAATTCTTCAAGCACCTCTTCCTTATCCTGTGGAGACACACTCCTTGTATTGGCAATTTCAAGTGTAAGCTCTTCTATTTCTTCTTCTTTAAGATGTTGGAATATTACCGATGCCTTTTCAGGTCCCAACGTAATTAAAAGTATAGCTGCTTTTTGTATTCCAGTATATTTTTCGCTCATTTTTACTCCCAATCCTCATTCAGCCAGTTTCGCAATAAAAGTGCAGCCGCATCAGGATTCTCCTCAACAAATTTTTCGATAAGAACACGTGTTTCCGTCTTTTCTGAATAGCCTATATCCTCAAGTGTATCCGAAGCCTCTGCCGTCTTATCAAGAAGTGATTCAACAGAAAGTTCCTCTTCTGCCTCTTCAACAGCCTTAGGTGTGTGGACACTCTTAAATACTACAAATCCGAGAAGAGCAAATATAAGTACAGCAAGAACTATCTGTAATATGTCACTTAACGATCTTCCAGAAGTATCCTTATCAACAAATTCTGGCTGTTCATATATAAGAAATGTAATCTGTGATATTCCTGTTGCATTCTGTACTGATGTGACAAGATCCTGATCAACATCATCCACCTTCACAGGATCAGCATTCTGTGCTTTAAATTCTTCCCATGTAAGATCTTTGAGTTCTCCATTTTTTTCCATAGTTTCCTGATCATATACACGATATCTTGTCGCAACAACAGAAACTGATGATGTGTCATAATTTATGTTGCCGCCATCATTCTTTGTCGTTGTGATCTTTTCATCGTTCAGGTAATCTGTGTCCGTATCAGAAATGTTGGATTCTGATTGCTGATTGTCCTGTGTGACATATGTGGTGTTGTCGCCGTTTGTGTCAGTTCCAGGAGTTGCCGCATCACCATTTGTCGCACTTGATTCATACACCTTCTGTGAGTCGATAAGGCTCTTATCCTGATCAGCCGGAAGCGAGTAATTTTTTTCTGCCACTTCTTTTTTATCAAAATTAACATCAAGATTCATTCCAACCTCAATATTAGAGAATATATTTGAGCTTTCAAGTGATGTAGTAATTTCTTTTTTTACCTGTTCTTCAAGTTTCTGGCGGTATGACAGCTGGGAGCTTGCCACCCCGGCTGAAGACTCTGAATCTGTTCCTGAATAAAGCACGTTTGCCTTTGTATCTATAATGGTAATTCCCTTAGTGCTGTCATTTCCGAGAGCAGTAGCGATAGTTCTTGCAATAGCATATGCCTGATCTTCAGAAATAGAGTCCTTAAGATCAAGTGTTATAGCTGCTGTTCCCTCTTCTTCAGATTTTATGATCGTTCCATCATCATCAGGCATCGTTATGTCAACCGTTGCACTGTTTACATAATTAAGCTGTTCAAGATGTTCTTTAAATTTAGATTCAAGGTATAATCTGTATTTTTTTTGTTTATCTGCTTCTGTTGTAGAAAAGCTTCCATCAGTAACATTATTAATATCATAGCTTTCGGCCGGGATATTGTTTTCGCCAAGAAGCATTATGGCATTTACTTCATCATCTTTATCTACATAAAAAACAAGGTCATCTCCAACCTGATATGTGATATTATTGTCACTCAACAGACTTTTTATCTCTGACGCCTGTTTTGCATCATCACTTGCAACAAGTTCAACCATCTTTGGTTTTGACATGACCACACCAAGGATCACAAGTGCAATTATGACCACTCCCACTGAGCTTATCATTAGCATTCTCTGTTTATTGTTGAACTTTTTCCACCATTGTACTATTTTGTCTAATATCGCCCGTAAACGTTCCTGCATCTTTCAATACTCCTTAAATAGACATCTGCATAAGTTCTTTATATGCGTCTATTATTTTATCTCTCACTGCAACTGTGTATTGTAATGCTGTAAGAGCTTTTGTCTTTGCCACAAGCAGATCATGTGTATTTTCTGCCTCGCCAAGAGCAAACTGAATTTCTTTTTCTTCAGCTGTATTCTGTAAATCATTTGTTTCATCTATGGAATCCATCATTGATGATAAAACGTCCGAAAAATTTTCTGTTGTATTTGTTTTTCCAAGCGTCATGTCATTGATCTGTGAGGTAATACTGTTTGTATCAATATTATTAACCGCAGAAATATTCATTTTGTATCACTCCTAATAATTATTTTCCTATCTGTAGACCCTTTTCCGCCATAGCCTTGCTTGCATCAAACGCAGTTGCATTTGCCTCATACGCTCTGGTCGAATCTATAAGGTTTGTCATTTCTGTAACAGTGTTTACATTAGGATATGAAACATAGCCGTCAGCATCCGCATCCGGATTAGACGGATCATACTCTTTGGTAAATTCTGTTGTGTAATCTTCTGTAACCTTGCTCACCTTTACTCCATTTCCTGTTGCTGCATTTTTAGAAGTAGAATAAATCTGGCTGAACGGAGTCACATTTTTTTCTGAAAATGTAACTATCTTTCTTCTGTATGGTTCACTGCTGCCTGTAGATGTTGTGTTTACATTTGCAATATTTTCAGCAATTATATCTGTTCTGAATCTCTCAGCAGTCATTCCCGACGCACTGATATTAAAAGCCTGAAATAGTCCCATTTCTTCCTCCTGTTATTTAGCTGATAACAGCTTTCATTCTCTCAAATTCTGAGTTGATGCAGTCTGTCAATCCCTCGTATCTTATCTGTTCTGACGCAAGTTCAACGTTTTCTGTATCGATGTCTACATTATTGCCATCCATGCGGTATGAATAATTTGCCGAATCCACATATATCTGTGGATCAAGTCTGGACAGATCTACATCTGACACTTTAGAATCAAGCGACTCATGCTTGCATCTGCCAAGTTCTTCCGTCAAGACTCCCTGGAAGTTCAGATCCTTTCGTTTATATCCTGGAGTATTAACATTTGCGATGTTATTCGAGATAACAGTTTCCCGTTTCCAGCTTGCATCTGCTGCTTTTGTAAGCAAATTAATATAATCAAATGAAGTACAATTGATCATTTCACTTCTCCTTCATATCATTTATAATAAGTCTATCATATTTATTATAAGTTATATTGCTGAAAACTCAAGTGATTTTTGGCATTTTTTACATTATATTGTATTATTTTGTCAAATATTATACAAGATGTCTGCTTTTTGTCCAGGAAAAATTACCTATCTTCCAAATTTTGTAAAAAAATATTGACAAAAATAAAAAAGACAGCCCATGATATTTTCATAGACCATCCTTCCTATCATTTTATTTTTTGTTTTTTATCTTTTCAAGCTCATCAAACACAACGTCATTCACAACTTTTATGTATGTTCCTTTCATGCCTGATGAACGCGATTCAATGACCCCTGCACTTTCAAATTTTCTCAATGCGTTTACTATAACAGACCTTGTTATTCCGACACGGTCAGCAATCCTGCTTGCCACAAGTATCCCTTCGTTTCCGTCAAGTTCATCAAAAATATGCAGGATCGCTTCGAGCTCCGAAAACGAAAGTGTTCCTATTGCTGATTTAACTATTGCAATTTTTCTTTCCTCCTCGGCACTTTCCTCATTGACGGATCTCATCATCTCAAGACCCACAACCGTTGTCCCATATTCTGTAAGTATGATGTCATCTATGTCATATTCCTTATCACTTCTATATTCAAACAGTGTGCCAAGCCTTTCTCCGGCTATATCGATCGGTGTGATTATCGCACGATAAGGTTTTGTGTCTTCTCCAAACCCCAGTGTTTCCAGATTTACATTTTCTTTTGTCGACAGTATCCCAAGAAGTCTTTCATTAAGATCTGCATCTATATATCCGCCAACCTCATCTATAATAAGCTCATGCAGTTCATCGACACTTTTACACACACTTGAACCAAGTACTTTTCCTTTTTTGCTTATAACAAGGATATCTGAATCCAGCACGTCTGTAAGCACCTGGCATATATCATTAAATACAACCTTTGACGAACTGTTATTGTGTAACAATTTATTTATTTTTCTTGTTTTATCGAGCAGCTGCACTCCCATATAATGTTATCCTCTCATTCATTTTAAATTATCATCATAACTGCTGTGCATTGAACAGTTACTTATTTTCTTCATCCTTTTTATCGGTTTTTTCAGTAACATAACCGCACTGCTCATCTGCGCAGGCAATCTTATTTCCTTTAACAACCATATATCCACCGCATCTTGGGCATTTCTGTTCAACCGGACGTCCCCAGCTCATAAAATCACATTCAGGATTATCTATACATCCATAATACTTACGGCCTTTTCTTGTCTTTTTAATGACAACGTCCTTGCCGCATTTCGGACATGCCACACCTATTTTTTCAAAATAAGGCATTGTATAGCGGCACTCAGGGAATCCCGGGCAGGCAAGGAATTTTCCATGCGGTCCATATTTAACGACCATATTTCTTCCACACTCAGGACATATCTCTTCTGACACTTCGTCTTCTATAGTCACTTTTTCAAGTTCTTTTTCAGCCTTATCTACGGCATTTTTTAAATCCGGATAAAAGTTTTCAATGACAGTTTTCCAGTTTACCTCTCCGTCTGCCACTCCGTCAAGAAGACTTTCCATATTAGCAGTAAAATTTTCATCCACGACTGTCGGAAACGATTCTTTCATGATCGCATTGACAACCTCTCCGATTTCTGTCACATACAGATTTCTGTTCTCTTTTGTAATATATCTTCTTGCAAGAATCGTAGATATAGTTGGTGAATAGGTACTAGGACGTCCTATTCCCAGTTCCTCAAGCGTCTTTACGAGTGAAGCTTCAGTATAATGTGCCGGTGCCTGTGTAAAATGCTGCTTAGGTTCAAATTCTTCGACTGAAAGCTTTGAATCCTCATCGAGTGACTTTAAGACAACCTGTTTTTCCTTTTTTGCGTCATCAGCCTGAACGTATGCAAGCTCAAAACCATCAAATAACAATTTGGACGCAGAAAAGCTGAATATATAATCTCCAATGGAAATTTTTACAGACGTTGTCTCATACACTGATTTTGCCATTCTGCTTGCAGCAAATCTCTTCCATATCAGCTGGTATAATCTGAACTGATCTCTTGAAAGAGATTCTTTTATGTCAGAAGGTACCCTGTTTATATCAGATGGTCTGATTGCCTCATGTGCGTCCTGTATTTTTTTCGAGCTTTTCTTTACGGCAGCATCATCTGAAAGGTATTTTTCGCCATAATTTCCTTTTATGAATTCCCTTGCACTTGAATCTGCTTCCTCAGAAATCCTTACAGAATCAGTTCTTAAGTATGTTATAAGACCGACTGTTCCCATTCCCTTTACATCAACACCCTCGTACAACTGCTGCGCTATACGCATGGTTTTTGATATTGGGAAATTTAAAGCTTTTGAAGCTTCCTGCTGCAGTGTACTGGTCGTAAAAGGAAGCGGTGCCTTATTTGTGCGCTCCCCTTTTTTTATGCTTACGACCTTACATTCCTTGCCTTTTAGTTCAGACAATATCTTGTCCATTTCTTCTTTTGAAGAAACTGCTATCTTATCATTTCCCTTCGAATACAGCTTTGCAGCTATAGGTTTTTTCTCACCCTCTACGTTGACGAGTGCATCAAGACTCCAGTACTCCTGAGGGATAAAGGCATTTATTTCTTCCTCACGGTCACAGATTATCCTAAGCGCAACAGACTGTACACGGCCGGCGCTCAGTCCTCTTTTGACCTTTGCCCATAAAAGCGGACTTATCTTGTATCCCACCATACGGTCAAGAACTCTCCTTGCCTGCTGGGCATCAACAAGATCCATATCTATTTTTCTTGGATGTTTAAGAGATTCTTTAACAGCATTTTTTGTTATCTCGTTAAAGCTTATCCTGCTGACATTTTTTCCTTCAAGTTTGAGGGCTGCATATAAATGCCACGAAATAGCCTCTCCTTCACGGTCAGGGTCAGTTGCAAGGTATATCTTGTCAGCTTTTTTTGCTTCTTTTCTAAGCTTTGCAAGAATTTCCCCCTTTCCCCTGATAGTAATATATTTAGGTTCAAAGTCACCCTCTACATCTATTCCAAGCTGGCTTTTCGGCAAATCCCTGACGTGTCCGTTTGATGCCATCACCTCATAATTTTTACCCAAAAACTTTTTGATCGTCTTAACCTTTGCAGGCGACTCCACAATAACTAGATATTTTGCCATTGATAAAACTCCTTTTACATCATATAGGCTACAATGTTTTAATATAATAATTTGTAATACATTCCTTAATAAAACCGATATGTTTCAGATACTCAATTATTTCAATAAGCTCTGATAATCCATATGGTACTTTTTCCAAAAGTTCACCCAAACCAATTGGGGAAAAATCGAGTAAACTATACACCAACAAACTCTTTTTATCAAGTACATTTTTTCTAAAATCCATTTGAACGCACTCTTTAAACACTGTAAGAGTAATATCTGCAATGAAATCATCTATATCATAAATTATTCCTGCTCCCTGCTTTATAAGGCGGTTACAGCCTCGGCTTAGAGGGTCTGTGATACGTCCGGGAACAACGTAAACATCTTTTCCCTGTTCCATGGCATAATCTGCGGTTATAAGTGATCCGCTTTTATCCTTTGCCTCAACAACCACGACCTTATCGCACAGTCCCGAAATTATTCTGTTACGCAGCGGAAAATTACGTGCAACCGCCATTGTTCCCGGCGGATTTTCCGAAATCAGGCCTCCTGAATGCGGAATTTTTTCATAGAGAAATTTATTTTCCTTTGGATAACAAATATCCACACCACTTCCCAATACTGCATATGTCAATCCATTTTCTTCCAAAGCTCCAACATGCCCGTCCCTGTCTATTCCACGTGCCATGCCGCTTATGACCGATATACCATTCCGTGCCAGCTTCTGCGCAATTTTTTTTGCGACTTCGCACCCATATGCACTTCTCATCCTGGCTCCGACTATTGCAACTGCCTTTTGGGACTCATCCGGCAGTTTTCCAATGTAATACAGTGCATACGGACTGTCCGGTATTTCAGCCAGCTTTTGCGGATAGTCCTCCATTCCGATGCTCGTAAAATTAATTCCTGTAAGAACAAAATCCTCCCACTTTTTTTCTATATCCCATGTCTGTCTGGATCTATCTATTTTTTCTATATCTTTTCCTGTAAGTATCTGTAATTTTTCAAGTTCATCATTTTTCATATAAAACAATGTCTTAGCATCTATTCCTGATCTTTTTAAGTTTATTTTTTTAGTATTATCTATGTAAATATTTGACAGCCAATATTCAAATTTCATTTATTACAACTCCCCCAGAACTTTTCATTTATACTTCTGTAACATATTGCCTCATTGAGATGTCTGACGTGTATATTATCTTCATTTTCCATATCAGCAATAGTTCTTGCAACCCTTAATATTTTATGATATGTCCGTGCCGTAAGACCGAGCCTGTCATACATATTTTCCATATATGAAAGCTCCTTTTTCCCCAGAAAACAGTAATATTTTAATTTGTCATTTGTTATACCCGAATTATAAGAAAAATTTTCATTTTTATATCTTTCTTTTTGTATTTCGTGACATGTCATGACACGGCATCTTATCTGTTCTGAAGTTTCATTTTTACTGTTGTCGATAATCTGATCAAATTTAACCGCAGCAGCTTCAACGCAAATATCTATACGGTCTAGCATCGGCTGTGATATTCTCTCAAAATATCTTCTAAGTGTAGGTTCTGTGCATCTGCACCTTTGCATGTCAGGATAATACCCGCAATTACATGGATTCATGGCAGCAAACAGCAGAAAATCTGCCGGATATGTAATACTTCTGTTCCCCCGTGAAAGTCTTATATGACCATCCTCCATCGGTGCCCGGAGCAGATCTATTATGCCGCCTTTAAATTCAACGAGCTCATCTAAAAATAAAACTCCCTTATGCGCAAGTGATATTTCTCCCGGCATAATCTTTAGTCCTCCACCTATAAGTGCCGTCTGCGTAACTGAATAATGCGGACTTCTTAATGGTCTGTTATCCAGCAGGACATTTTCGTTATCAAGCAGTCCACATACGCTGTACACCTTAGACACTTCCAGTTTTTCATCTTCTGTCAGCGGAGGCAGTATAGACGGCATTCTCTCTGCGATCATTGTCTTTCCTGCGCCAGGCTGACCGACAAGCAGTATATTATGCATTCCGCTTGCAGCAGTTTCACATGCTCTTTTTAGTAACTGCTGCCCGTTTACATCCTTAAAATCCGGATAATGTAAATGGTCTTTTTTACTTTCACATGCAGGCTCTACGACATCCGGAAGCTTGTCCCCATTTAATATAGCAATAAGATCTCCTAATGTTTTAATCCCGATGATCTGTGCATCCGGTACAAGCTTTGCTTCATTATAATTTTTCCATGGAACAACAAATTTTTTGCTTCGTCCACTCTGTGTTTCATCAAAGACTATCGGAAGGATTCCTTTTACAGGAAGGACTTCTCCACTTAGATTAAGTTCTCCGACAAACATATATTCATCTATATCACAGTTTATTATCCCAAGGGCTTTAAGTATTGCCACTGCTATCGGTATGTCAAAGCCTGTGCCATTTTTCCGTACATCAGCCGGCGAAAGATTTATTGTCACTCTTTTCGCCGGCAATATGACATTATAATGATGGAGTGCGGTTTTAACCCTTTCCTTGGCCTCCCTTACCTCAGACGTAATATTTCCAACCATATCAAAAACAGGCATACCTGTGGATATATCAACTTCAACACAGACAGGTATAGCCTCTATTCCGCTTAATACTGCGGTTTTTACTGTACTGTACATATATAACTCCTATTCCATCCGGGAATTAATGCATAGAACAATGCACAAAAAAGATTGGAATATTATAATAACATATATTTTCATGTTTTTCATTAAAATTCTAAAACTTTTTTCAATTTATCCAGCGCTCTTTTTTCTATTCTCGATACATACGATCTTGAAATTCCAAGTATCTTTGCAATCTGCCGCTGCGTCATCTCTTCGTGCCCTAAAAGTCCGTATCTTTGCACAAGGATATAATATTCACGTTCACTTAAGACTTCTTTTATATATTTATTTAATTTGTCTATACTCTCGTTTTTTAGGATATTGTTAGAAACATCTATATCGTCATTTTCTATCACATCCATAAGCTGTATCTGATTGCCCTCCTTATCAGTACCTATCGGTTCAAAAAGAGAAACATCCGATTTTGTCTTTTTTTTGCTCCTGTAATACATAAGTATTTCATTTTCTATGCACCTTATTGCATACGTTGCAAATCTGCTCCCATAATCTGCTTTAAAAGACGATACCGCCTTTATAAGGCCCACAGTTCCTATAGAGATAAGTTCTTCACTTTCATCCTCATTCACAGAATATTTTTTAGTCACATGCGCTACAAGGCGCATATTGTGTAAGATCAACTGTTCCCTGGCACTCTTATCATTATTATTTAATCGTTTAATACAGTCTTCTTCCTCCGCTTTTGTCAAAGGCGATAAAAAAGCTTCCACACGGCACCCTGATAACTTAATTTATATATAATATGCAATGTTTAGTTTTTGTGTGCTTTTCCACCATAAAAATGCTATAATAATATTTCATTACACTTAATCTGGAGAAAAAATGGAACGTATTTTAAATTATAAAGTATCAGAAAATGATGCCGGTAAGACCATAGAAGTATTTCTTAAAGAAAAAGGCTGTTCCCACGCTGTTTTGGTCCAGCTGAAAAAAACACAGAACGGCATCACACGAAATGATACATGGGCATATACAAACGAGAAACTATGTAAAGATGACGAACTGTCGATCAGACTGATCGAACATGAAAATTCCATAAATATCGAACCTGTAAATATAAAACTCGATATCGTATACGAAGATGAAGACATCATCGTCATAAACAAACCCTCCGGCATGCCTGTACATCCCTCAATGGGCAACCACACAAACACACTTGCAAATGCCCTTATGTATTACTATAAAAACCAGAACAAGGATTTTGTTTTCCGGTGCGTAAACAGGCTTGATAAGGACACGACAGGTCTTACGATGATCGCCAAAAATTCATTGAGTGCTGCTGTTCTTTCAAATGCAGTAGCAAAAAAACAGCTGCAAAGGCAGTATACTGCCATCTGCTGTGGAAAAATAGACGCACCTTTGACGATTGACTGCCCTATCGCCCGTCTTAACGGTTCGACCATTGAGCGCTGTGTTGACTATGAAAATGGTGAAAGAGCCATAACGCATTGTTTTCCTCTTAAATATAACCCACAAATGGATCTTTCACTTATATCACTTGTTTTAGAGACAGGAAGAACCCACCAGATACGTGTTCATATGAAATATATAGGTCATCCTCTCATAGGCGACTTTTTATATAATCCAGACTACAGATATATACAACGACAGTCATTGCATTCTGCATGTCTGGAATTTATCCATCCAGTCACACAAAAAAAGATGACACTCCATGCCCCGCTACCGCCTGACATGAAGTTCATCCTTTAACTTTTTAAGCGAAGTACTGTCATAGGGAACTTTTCCTTTCAGTACTTCATTCTTTACATATGCAAATGTATATTTCTCACCCTTTTCAGCAAGCATATAAAGCATATATTCGATCAATTCCTTTGTATCCTCATGTATCATATAATGATCCACACTTTTAAGGTAATACTCTATAGGACTCCTGTCTGTATATTTTTCTCTCTGATAGTTCTTTGACGCACTTATACGATCTATGAACATCTCACAGACATATTTTACCGGCATCTTCATGCCAGTCATCCCGCAATGGTCTTTGCCGCCTTTTTTATCTTCAGATACCGCATAGTCTATCCAGTATTCGAGATGATGCTTATTGCGTCCCTTGTGGTGAAGCCATGCCGATGAATATCCTTTGTCCATCCGTTCTGCATTATTCGGACTCATATAGCCTTTATAATATTTACATCCAACCAGAAACTCTGCCGGACTGTATTTTGACAGATCATGGAGCAGGCCCTGCTTATAAAGTCCGATCTTAAAACATCCGGCCAATACGAGGTTTTTATGTCTTGTTATAGTAATAAAATGTTTAACTGCTTTTATCATTTTCCAATAAGGATACAAACCGCCTGAGGTTCCATCTGCACAAACTGCTGATCTTTTGATGGTGCAGCATCATATGAAAAGATATTTTCATTTCTACTGCTGTCGGCTATTTTGTACCATTTCTTTCCTTTCTGCAATTTAGGGAGCGCTAACATTTCCCTGTATGAATAAAAATTATATGCAATATACACATATTCTTTATTGTCGCTGCTGTACTCACCGCAATACATCGTCCCGACGCACATTCTGTCGAGATCAAATTGTGATATCCATGCACTGCTGCCATGATATGACAGATCCGGATAACCGGTTGTCTTGTAATCACAGAATTTAAACGGCTTTGGATTTGAAATTATGGGATATTTTTTTCTAAAGCTTATTAAATCCTTTAAAAACTGTATATTTTTACGGTTTTTTCTTTCATTTTTCCAGTTTACCCATCCGGTCTCGTTATCCTGGCAGTATGCATTATTATTGCCTGACTGTGAATTTTCAAATTCATCTCCTGCCATTACCGCCGGTACACCCTGCGCCAGAAATAAAAGCATCATCGCATTTTTCCATTTAAGTCTGCGGATGCTTTTTATATACTTTTTATTTGACGGACCCTCTACACCATAATTATTGCTGAAATTCCATACCGCACCATCTTTGTTATCCTCACCGTTATTTTCGTTGTGCTTGTCATTATACATAAAAAGATCGCAAAGCGTAAAACCATTATTCCCAGCTATATAATTTATAAAACCATATCCATCTCCCTGCTTGCGCTGCTGATCAAGAAGCTCTTTCATATCTGCATTCATATGGTTTAATACTTTACGAGCGGGATACATATATTCTTCTTTGTCTATATAAAGATTTTCGTATGTTCTTCCATCCGGTACTGATGAAAGATCAAAATCCTCATATAGTATCTTAGTGCGGCTTAAAAGCAGATCCTGGACTATTGCCGTGACAGGCAGATTATCACCTATCAGCTTAAATCCATCGACATGATATTCCTTAACCCAGAATCTTAAGGCTTCTATTATAAGATTATGGTTTGCCGTATCCATAAAATGCATTTCCATAATACACTCCATATTATTTTCATGGAGTTTTTTTACAAGTGATTTAAATTCCGACGCTGCATTTTTGGGATCATATGCGTACGAAGCTTTTACCGCAAAATAACTGCCGTCTCCGTATCCCCACATATTTACTTTATCCGTCTTTTGAACCGTTTCGTCTGTCTTTTGTGCTATTTTTGTTTTATTTTTGGCATATTCCGGGATTTCAACCTTTGGCGGGATATTCATTTCTTCGAATTCATATACCGGCATAAAAAGAAGCGATGTGATCCCCAGTTCCTTTAAGTATTTAATCTTGCGCATAACAGCTTTAAATGTTCCACATTCTTTTCTGCCAGATACAAGATCCATTGAGAAACTGCGGATATTTAACTTATAAATTATCATATCACTCTTTAAGATCTCCGGCGCATGATCATCCTTCCATGAAAATTTCTGATTTGCAATCTTACAATATATCTCATAGTCAGACTTTTTTCTTTCTGCATCATTCCATATTTCCCGCCCTTTGATCGCAGTTGCATACGGATCCATCCTTTTTCTGCCATTTATCATAAAATAATATGAAAAATCATAGGGTTTTATCCCCTTTATGCGGACAGAACGTATTGAACCTAACGAATACTCATCAGGTATATCTATTTTTATATTTTTACAATCTGTTTCGCTTATCAATACAATGCTGCAGGTATCCTTCTTCTCTGCCTCAAATGTAAACACGATTGATTCTTTTTCCTGGTATACACCCATATGGGCGAAATCCCCTTCTGAAATCTTAATATCCATGCAACACCATCCATTCAACTATATTATCTTGTTAATTATACTAGTTTTGACTTTTTTTGTATAGAATTTTTTGGTATAATAGTTTTAGTTAAATAATTATAGAAAGGAACAAATACGTGCATACAGTAAAAGTAAATGATTTGACAGAGGGTATGATAGTTGCCCAGAACGTTTTATCACGTATGGGACAGATAATAGTCTATAAGAACAGTTGTCTTACAAAACAGATGATTTCCCAGATTTGCTATTATCAGATTCCTTCTGTAGAAATAATAGATGGAGAGATACCTCCACAGACTGCTCTTGCATTGGAGCACAAACACGAAGTTGAAAAGACATACCTTCAGCGTGTGCTTTCACGTCCTGATTTTGAAAAATTTAAAGAACGCTACATATCTGCAGTTGCTCTCATGGAGAACAGCTTAAACGACATCATTTTCCGCCGCATTGAAATTGATGAACCTGATCTCATTGAAGATACTGTAAATCTTTTTAATAGATTTGATTCAACATATGAGCTTTTTGCAATAATACATGAATTGCAGAAAATTGACAGTTCAACACAGGCACACTCCATGAATGTTGCCATTATCTCACGCCTTATAGGCACATGGGCAGGCATGGACAAGGCTGATCTTGATAATGTCACATTAGCAGGACTCATACACGATATAGGAAAGATCAAAATACCTGACATAATCCTTTTAAAGCCTGGAAAACTTACCACTTCTGAATACGATTTTGTAAAAAAACACACAATATTCGGTTTTGAAGCAATAAAGGATCAAAGAATTGATAAACGCATAAAAGATGCTGTTCTTCTACATCACGAACGATACGACGGCTCCGGTTATCCATTTGGCTATAAAGGTGAAAAGCTGTGCAATTATGCCTGCATAGTGTCAATAGCAGACGTATATGATGCCATGACATCCGTCCGCTGCTACCATGATGCCATATGTCCGTTTGATGTCATTGCAACATTCGAGCAAAATGGATTATGCAGATTTCATCCGGATTTTATCTACACTTTTCTTCACAAAATTGCAGATTCCTATATCGGAAGTGAAGTTTTGCTCAGCACAGAAGAAATTGCAAAAATCGTCTGTCTCGATTCAAAACTGAGCCGCCCGGTTGTCAAACTGGAAATGACAGATGAAATAATAAAACTAAAAGAACATCCTGATCTATATATTCAGGCTATAATTTAAGAAAAGAGGTAATTATGACAGAAAAAATCACTCCAGTAACAGAAGATGAAATCGACAATATCCGTGTCACACTTGATCTTGATGACGGATCTGTAGAATGTAAGATCATTACCATTTTTGAAGTGGACAAGCAGGATTACATAGCATTGCTCCCACTTGACAAAAACGGCAATGAAAATGCAAATGGAGATGTATATCTCTATCGCTACAGCGAAGACAAAGATGGTCTGCCTTCTCTTTCAAACATCGAATCAGATGATGAGTATGATGCAGCTGCAGACAGATTTGATGAACTGTTAGATGACGAACTTTATGATGAGCTTTAATTAATCTTTCACCATATTTTTTGACTCTTCGACAAATCTTGAGACCGAAGTGCTCTTATCGTTTACGGATCTGACTGAGTAAATCGAAAGTTTTTCTTTTGCCCGTGTCATCCCAACGTAAAAGAGCCTTCGCTCTTCTTCTATATCTTTCTCTAAAATCGCTTTCTTGTATGGCACGATTCCCTCATTTACATCTATAAGATATACATTCCTATACTCAAGCCCCTTTGAGCTGTGAAATGTAGACAAAGTTACCGCATCCGTTTCCTCCTCATGCGATTTAGCATGATTTTTCACCTCTGATGTATATTTTTTTATATGCTCATGCCATTCAGCAAATGTTTTGTATGCTGCAGCGCTTTCCTGTATTTCATCAAGCATATCAGACAGCTCCTCTTCATTTATGCTTTTGTATTTTGCATATTCCTTTAAAAATTCATCATATCCTATGCCTCTTCGTATATAATTAACCGATGCATATGGGCTCATCTGCGAAATAAGTTTGAGGTCACATTCTAACTTTTCAATCCTTTCCGCAATCCATGGCTGCGTTTCAAATTCTTTTTTCCATGCAGCAAATTCGACACATTCATGTCGTAAGCTGTCTCTGCTTATATATCTTTTCGGTCTGTTCATTATCTGCAGGAAATCTTTTCTTTCGTGGCTTCCCATCGCAAGTCTTTGATATGTAAATATGTCATTTGCTATCCAGTGTTCATATATATTTGGAACAGCATCCCTTATCTTAAATGGGATATTGTATGACATAAGCTGTTCTATAAGTGATCTTGCCTGTATATTTGTTCTGAAAAGTACTGCAAATTCTTTAAAACACCTGCCGTTTCCTACCAGCTCTTTGATATCCTTTATGAGATACATATTTTCATCTCTTCTGTTTTCAAAAGTAATATATGACACAGGCTCACAGCTTTCTGACGCAGCGGTAATAGTCTTATCAAATCTTTCTTTATTGTGCGAAATAAGATTTTTTGATGTCTCAACGATATATTTTCCACATCTGTAATTTACATCCAGAAGTATCCTCTTTGCCCCAGGAAAGTCTTTTTCGAAATTTAACATAATTTCCGGTCTGGATCCACGGAAGCGGTATATTGACTGATCATCATCCCCGACAATAAACATATTATTCTGCGGATAGGCAAGCATTTTCATGATTTCATATTGTATCCTGTTTATATCCTGAAATTCATCGATCAATATATACTTAAATTTTTTCTGCCATGAAGCAAGTATATCTTTTCTCTGATCAAACAATTCATATGTATACAAAAGCATATCATCAAAGTCGATCAACCTGCTTTTTCTTAATCGTGCCTCGTATTCTTTATATATTTTCCTGAATATATCTTCACCGCAGACTCCTGAGTAGAAATTATTTATGTCTATCCTGCTGTTTTTTATCATTCCGATCTCACCCAGCAGATTTCCTATAAATTCATTTTCATCTTTGTAATCAAGCATGTACCCCGATAATATCTCACGCATGATCCGGTAGCGCATATCCTCTGATATAATATTTTCGCTGCTGAAATTATAGGCAGATTTTAAGATGGTAAAAAATACAGCATGGAATGTTCCAAATGAAACCCGGGCATTTCTATCACCCATAAGTAAATAAAACCTCTCTTTCATCTCATTTGAAGCTGCCTTTGTAAATGTTATAACAAGAATATCCGATGGAGGAATATTATATTCTTCTATTAAGTTTTTAGTTCTCTGTGTGATTACTGCGGTCTTTCCGGAGCCGGGACCTGCTAAAACAAGCATTGCGCCATCTTTGTGATGGATGGCACAATGCTGAGATTTGTTTAAGTTCATATGTATTTCCTATTCAGAAAGTTTCTCGATTCCCTTTCTGATACGTGCAAGTGATTCTTCTTTTCCAAGTACTTCCATAAGCTCTGTAGCTCCGCCAGGAGTCATCTGTTTTCCTGACACAGCTGTTCTTATAGGCCACATTACATAACCATTCTTGCATCCCTTCTCTGAAACATATTCACAAAGTGCTTTATATAATGCATCATTTGAATAATCTGCCTGTTTTTCCAGAATAGGAAGAACTTCGGTCAATACCTCAAGTGAAGTCTGCGCATTTGTTTTCATTTTTTTATGAGTATACATAGCCACATCATAGTCAGGAAGTTCTTCAAAGAAATCAATATGATCTTTGATATCCGGGAATATTTCTATTCTCGTCTGTACCATTTTTGCAATTTTCTTTAAATCATAATCTTTTGTAATAACTTCTTTAATATATGGAAGTGCCATCTCATAAAATTTGTCAAAATCAAGTTTTTTGATATATTCGCCGTTCATCCATTTAAGCTTGGTATAGTCAAAAACAGCCGGCGATTTGCTCATATGATGATAATCAAATTTCTTTACCAGTTCATCAAGAGACATTATCTCTTCATTGTCTGCCGGACTCCATCCAAGAAGAGCTACAAAGTTTACTATGGCCTCTGTCAGAAATCCCTGTTCCAATAGATCTTCAAATGATGAATGTCCACATCTCTTTGAAAGCTTATGATGTTCTTCATCTGTAATAAGCGGACAGTGGACATATACCGGAACATCCCATCCAAACGCCTCGTATAATCTGTTATATTTTGGAGATGATGAAAGGTACTCATTACCTCTTACAACATGTGTTATTCCCATAAGATGATCATCTACAACGTTTGCAAAGTTGTATGTAGGATAACCATCTGATTTGATGAGTATCATATCATCAAGTTCGCTGTTGTCTACTGTAATGTCACCATATATTTCATCTTCGAATGTAGTTGTTCCTTCTGTAGGATTATTCTGACGGATAACATATGGCTTTCCTGCTGCCAGATTAGCTTCAACTTCCTCTTTTGAAAGGTGGAGACAGTGTTTGTCGTAGATCGAGATCTCTTTTCCTGCAACTGTTGTCTTTAAGCTGTCGAGTCTTTCTTTGTCGCAGAAACAATAATATGCCTGTCCTTTATCTATAAGCTCCTTTGCATACTTAAGATATATTCCCTGTGCCTGTCGCTCACTCTGCACATAAGGTCCGCATCCACCATCCTTATCAGGTCCCTCATCATGGATAAGACCTGTTTCCTCAAGTGTCCTGTTAATAATATCAACTGCACCTTCTACAAGTCTTTCCTGATCAGTATCCTCTATACGAAGAATAAAATCTCCGCCCTCATGTTTAGCGATCAGATATGCATATAATGCTGTTCTAAGGTTTCCGACATGCATACGTCCTGTAGGACTTGGTGCAAATCTTGTTCTAATTTTGCTCATTTATGTATACTCCTTATATTTGTATTAATATCAATGCTATAAAATTATATAATAAACCAATGTTTTTATCAATCCTCATCTTCAAACTCAAGCGTAAGCTGTGCAATTTTATTGAGCAGGCGGCTTACCTCTCCCGCCTTATCGCCTAGTTCACTTCTATGCAGCAGGATCGTTGCACGAAGCTGTGTTATAACACCTATATTGTATTCCATCCTGTTTCTAAGCTTCTGGCGTCTGACTATGAGATTATGTTTTAATTCAACCATATCTTTTTCGTTTACTATAGCATTTGCATAATTAAGCCAGACTTTAGCATCATACAGATTGTGCTTTTTGAGAATTGAAAGCATTTTTTCGCTGTTATACTCCAGATCCTCACTTGTACGCTGAAACTTCTCCCGTTCAATAACAGCTGCCTGATACTGTTCATAAACGTAGGTAAGATCTCTTGAGTTTTTTACATGATATTTTTGACATGAATAGTCAACCGCATTCTTTATATTGACATATTTGATCTTCACCCTGTTTTCAAGCAATATGGCATGATTTTTATTTAACATGCAGCGTTCTATCTCATTCTGGCATTTCTGGTATCTGAGAAAGACATATGTTCCAAGCAATACTATTACAAATGAAACCGCCATCATTATAAGTGATGTATCTTTTTCCATAAGCACACGCATAAGTGCACATAAAACTATTATAGCAGCAAACAGTACTATGAGTAATATAGCAATTACTTTTAAATGCTTCTGCTCACTTCGACATTCTTCTTTTTCTATTTCAAGTTCAGCCTTTTCCGCACCCAGATTTCTCAAATCACGATTTACTGTATCCAGATATTCCTCATTATCCTTGAGCCGGCGTATAATTCCCGGCAGATCATCTTCCAACTCCTGCATCTGCGCAAACTGGCTGTCAGAAATCTTATTTTCAGTTTTCATATAGTCATTTCTTGCCTGATTGAGCGCAAAAATATTTTTTGCGGCTTCTTTAAGTGCTTTACTTTCATCCTTAGGCAGCGAACCGATCGTTTCTATATCTTTTAAATACTCTGTAACAAGAGCATATTCTTTTCTTGCATCCTCAAACTCACGCGTAACATCTATTATCTGCTCGCACGATTCGATAACCTTTTGTCTGCCGGATATTACCGGCTCATGAAGCTTCTCATAACCATTTTCTCTTTCGATTATATCCTGGCTGACATCCTTTGTCTTTTTTTTCTTAAATCTTTCGAAAAACATTTTATATCCTGTTCATCCTTCTATATTGTTCCTTGCAGGCAAGTATTATTGCTGCCATCTCTTTGTTGTATGCGTCCTTATCTGCTTTTTTTTCAGCCGCCATGTTATCTAATTTGTCATCAAACGAAGTAATTTCCTCGTCTCGGCCTTCCTGACTGAAAAATTCTGTTATATTGTTTATCTGCTCCTGTGATACCCCGAATTCATCAGCAGTTATCCTGAATGCATTATTATCATGCATACAGATACATGCCAGCAGACATTCTTTAAGTGATTCACTGTCATGGCTTATAAGGTATGCCTGTCTGTAATATTTTGCAGCATCATCAAATAGAAAAAGCCTTGCATATGCTGTTCCCAGATTATGTATTATTTTAGCCTTGATCTGTTCATTTTCACCATCTGCATCTTTTGACTCAAGAAGCTTTTTATACTCATATATGCCATTTAAATACTTTCCATTTTCCATCAGCTTATCGGCACGCATTTTACTGCATTCAAAATCAGACTTTTCTTCAAGCTGTTTTACGTTTTCTATTATTTTTTGTTTTTCACTCTTAGTACAATATCCTGTATAATCAAGTATTTCTAAAACAAACTCTGCAAGTCTTCCGTGATATAAGATTATACGTTCAAGCTTTTCTGCAAGCTTTGGCTGTTTTAGTTCATCCCGGATCCATTCACACAGCTCATTGCTCATAAAATCACTATCGAGTAAAAAAGTATTATTCAAAATGTAATAATTTAACTCTTCAAGTGAATATACATTTACCGACAGACCTTCCAGATAAAAAGGCATCGCCGCTATAGGTCTGTCACATAACAATAATTCTCCCATGATCTCTCCTACATTGTCATTTCATAATGCCATGTTTTGTCAGAACTTCTGAATATATCACCAAAACCAAGGTCTTTTATATCTATTGCAATTTTCTCATCCGACAAAGGTGTAGCCGTAATCCTCACACGCGTTGTACGATCCGGTCTTGCCGGCATATCTGTAAGCTCAAGCGTTTCTATCTTTGCTTCTCTGCTGTTTGGCAGCTGCTTCCAGAAATCGATCTCATACGCCCCGGATATTATCACTTCACATTCTCCTTTTGATTCAAACCAGTTTTTACCGGCACTTATAAGATTCAAAAAAGATAATTCACCTCTGTCTTTTACTTTGAGGCTGAGGTTGAATTTCATTTCATTCTCTCCCATGTATACAAAAGGCCAGTTTTCCTCATCATCCGATACTTTTGCAGCATAGCATGCACCCTTTGTGTAAAGATTTTTGCCGGCGAATACACGCCTTCCCCTGCATAACAAGGAAAGTGATGATTTCATCCAGTTTTCATTAAAGCCTTCTCCAACCAGATATACTGTCGAAACCACTTTATTATCCATGGATGTCTGCACAACCTTAGAAAATTCTTTATCGACATCGCTTTCCATATCTGTTTTCTTACTCTCAAATATGGAAATCACCTGTGGGATGGTTTTTTGATTTCTATTTAAATGATAATACTTTAGCTGTACTCCATCATAATCGTATAACATTATATCATGTATCCACAATGTCTTATCCTGATTTAATGCAAAATAGTAAAAGCTCTCCTTATGGTCTATAACCATAAACTGCTTTGAGTTAAGTCCAAGTTTTGGCAGCAGATTCCAGAACATTTTCATATTTTCTTTTGTAAGCTTGTCAACTGTAATGACAAGCTTATCACAATTTTGTGGATTTCCAAGCTTTGATGGTATCTCCATTATTTTACGCAAAAATAATGCGAGAAGATCCTGAGCCTGATATGTCTGTCCATCTATAAGTATTTTTTCTGCGCCCACAGCTCTTTTCAGCAAATTGTCTATGCATATAAGTTCTCCCTTTTTTGCACGTTTTAAAGCCTCCGCACCAAAATACCACTGTCCCATTTCCTTTCTTTTTGCCAGAAGAAGCGGTATCAGATAATCCTCACTTCCGGCAATGACAGATGCCGTCTGCGGCTCAGACATTTCCGTATTAAAATAACTTATCATCGCATACTGGTCATTTAAGTCTATTCCCAAATAGAATTTACTGTTTGTCTGATTCATTATTACCTCTTATAATAACTTAAAAACATTTTTTGTTACAATGTCAAAGGTATTATATTCTTTCATGTTTTCGTACATAGTATTGTCATCCTGGAGTGTATGTGATATTATCATCTGATTTATCAGATTATACCTGCTTTCATCCTCCTCACCATATACATTATTGTTTGTTATCCTTTTTCCCTCTGTGACTTCTACTTTATTTCCGGATTCTTCAGACACATAATATTTTATCATCTCGCCAAAAAACATCACAAACGTTTTTACATAAATTCCATCATAAACTTCCGTCATATCTTCTGTTATAAAATTATTTCCGTCCTCATCCCTGCTGTAATGCAACACAACATGGCTCTTAGGCCTGCCCTTATACTCCAGAAAAACTTTGTCATAAAGATGATATTTTCTTATCAGCTCATGGTCAAGCTTGCCATAAAATCCGAATACCATATTTTTACAAGTGTACTTTGCAAGAAGTTCATCCTCTATTTTTTTTTCATAGCCGGTAATCTGTGAAGCCTCCGAGTAAAATTTAAGCAGTGCCAGAAGGCATATATCGTTTAACAGAAGCTCCTGCTCATATCTGTGCTCGATGATCATGAAAATATCACTTTTGACTTTTATGTCATCCCTGAAATACGAATGCGCCACGGCTGTAATATAAGCCAGCACGCTCATCTGTCTGCCTGCGTTTTTATAATAGCTCATAAATACATCATATATTGCATTTAAATCCTGGCCGGCATATATCTGCTGGTCTATTATTTTTTCTTCAATGTCAAATGTACCAAGTTCAAATTTTTTAGCAGCCCGCCATATATCCAGCATTATAGTTGTCGGTCCATTATAATAAAGACATAGATATTCCAGTATTGCGGTATCATATTTTTGTGCTAAAAAAGCCTCAAGTGAAAGCGTAATAACAAAATCATCTTTCTCTGATGTGTTCTTTATCAGATATGATGCCATTGCAACCTTTGCATCCGCTGTAAGCCTGTCAATCCCATATACAGCTGTAAGTTCTTTTGCCATATCATAAGAACGTCTTTTTACAATGATATTTAAAATAATATTCCGGTCTTTGCATGCCAGCTGCTCAAAATCTGTTTTCTCAATTATTTCATCTATAAATACGTCGTTTTCATCACAAGATTTTATCATTTCAGGAATAAGAAGTGCCTTATAATGATCAGATACAATACTGCTTAATATAATATTTTTAAAAAATTTTCCAGCATTTCCCGACGTGTTTTCCTTTCCATGCAGCTTAGCATAAAAATATATTGAATACTCTATCGCATCCGGCGCAAGATTCATGCACTTTTCGATATATCTGGGTATATTCATAAGCTGCTGAAGCTGAAATGATGTGCTTTTGGAATATCTATATCCTTTTTCATCTTCAAAAAGAATGACATAATCATCAGAATATAACTGAAAATATGCAGTTTTGTCGTTTACCGATACGATCTGCGGTTCTGCCAGCTGGTTCTGATAAATAATTGCTCTTACTATTTTTCTGTCAAATACAATAAGCTTGTTCGTGAAAAGGATCTTTGATAATGCCTGTGCCAGCTCCCTGTTAATAAATCCAAGCTCAAGCATATCCTCATAGACAACTGCCAGATTATCATCCATATGCCCCTGCTCTACCTGCTCCATGGCAAATTTTCCAATCGTTTTCCGGTATTTATGGTATATCTCACCATCTGTATTCTTTGCCGCAATGATGTTATTATAAAGAACTGCCAGTTTCCTGTATGACATTTTGCTGTCATATTGAAAATACATCTGTATAATTTTAGGAATTGCAGATATTTTTCTATCATCCATTGAACATAAAAATGCTTCATAGAGTCCTGTTATCCTGAGTTTTTTCTCTATTCCCTTTTCAAACCAGAAATGATAAGCCGGATCATACTGTTGTCCTTTTATAAGATATCCGCATATTATCCCAAGGTTTTCATCCTCCGGCACTATTTCATAACAGAAACACAGCAGGTCATAAATCCTTTTGTCAAAGGTCCGCCCCGGCTCTGCTATATCAAAAATCTGCTGTGCTATTTCATTTCCGATAGCGTTATTTTTCATAGCCCAGCCCAGCAGACGTATCTCGAATTTTCCAAGCTGCGTCAGCAGATATGGTTCCCTGCATATAAGATAATATGCTTCTATATAAATATATGGTGATACACATCCGCTTCCCACCCAGTTTTCTATCGCCTTTAACTTGTGAAAACTGTTGTTATAATATTGTTCCTTAAGGAAAAGCAATACCCAGAAAAGTATATCCGAATCCGGATTCTCCCGAAAAATGAGTTCTATCTCGCGGGCTGTCCTGTCAATATATGCCGGCTCCCTGTCCATAAGTGTCATAAGATACAGATAATACCCCCACAGTGGAGATTTTTTATCTGTCCATGTTTTTTTAAATTCGTCTAAAATCCATTCAGCATCCTGTCTCTGTCTGTTTGCAATCAGCACCTGGGCTTTCAATAAAACATATATTTTTTCATCCGGACATAATGCCCTTAGATGATCAAGTGTACCTGTCGTTTCATTTGCCCATACTCCGGTAACTATCTTCTTTAAACGATATGCCTCATAAAGCTTTGTAATGTCCGCCCGGCATTTTTTTACATCTGAACTGAGTTTTCTTTTTTCTTTATAAAGAGTTTTATCAACCGGCATACATTCTGCCGTTACATCTATCTGATATGTCTGATATACAGATCTTATGTATATGCGTCCGTAATTTTTCCCGGCATGCATATCTGCTTTAGAAATAATATAGTCATATCTGAATGTACTGCCTATAAAATCATCCAGTGAAACTACTTTTTTAGGCAATTTTATGAAGTGTGCATCTGTATCAATTGATATTTCTACATATCCCCAATTTGATTTTATAATCTCAAAACTATCTCTTATATCATCTGTTATATCATTATATTCTGCCTCAGTCCTGCTGACCGAAAGTTCAACCGGCTGCTTTTTATTTATTCCGATAAGAAATTCTTCAAGATTCTGCAAAGATGGCTTGGCTTTCATATAGCCATTGTACAGCATCCTCTCCCTCATCTGGCTGTCTGCAATAATATTTTTAAAATTCTTACTATAAAAAAGCTTATAACTCTCATTTAAATGTTCTTTTGCAAGCATCGTAAAATCATCCAGATTTCTTATTGCTCCTGTCGATGCCTCTGTATAATGCAATGTGATTTTTACATTAAAAGAAAGACTGTATTGCGCATTATTACATACAATCACAAATGCACCCTTTGCAGTTTCACCCGCATCGAGTCCTTTACTGTGAAATTGATAACGAATCCTGACTTCCCCGCCCTCAAAATTAGGAGTAAGACATTCCATTCTTGGATTAGTAGAATAAACTATCCCCCGGATTTTTATATGATCACTGCTTGTGATCACAAATTCTCCAGTTTCATCTGTATCTTTTACAACAGGAAAATCTATAATCTCCTCTGAAAACGTCAAAATCGGCTTCGCGTATTCGAATTTTCCTCTGGCTATCTGCCCTATTCGCTTACGCACTATAATTACCTCTCCGTATCAAATAATAAATATCCTGATTTATTGATTTTTGTTTATATAAGGATATAATATAATCGTTACAATTATATACGATTTAAGTTTATGTTGCAACATACAAAGACTACTAGGAAAGGAACAGGAATTATTCAAATGATAGAACATAAAGAACATTTTCACGGAAGTGATCTAGAAAAAATCGAAAAAATTTATGGAATTTCCAAAGAAAATATAATAAATTTTGCCGCCAATGTGAATCCACTTGGCGAATCAGACAAACTAAAAGATGCCTTATATAAGAGGATTGACGCCATAACGCAATACCCGGACCGGGAATACACCTCCCTCAGGAAAGCTATCGCAAAATACTGCCAGTGTGACTATAATGATGTAGTAGTCGGAAACGGATGCACAGAGCTTATATCCCTTTTCATACAGGTAACTTCTCCGAAACAGACGCTTCTTATCGTGCCGACATACTCAGAATACGAAAGAGACTTAAAACTAAACGGAAGTAAAGTCTGCTATTTTAATCTCGAAGAAAATGATGATTTCCGTATAAATACAGACAATTTTTTAAAGAACATAACTCCTGAGACGGATCTTATTATAATATGCAACCCAAACAACCCAACAGCCGGTATCATTTTCCCTGATGAGTTACGCACCATTCTTACCCACTGCAAAAATACCAATACCTATGTCATGATTGATGAGACATATATAGAATTTTCGACAAATGTAGACGAAATTTCCGCAATAAGTCTGTGCCATGAGTTTGATAACCTGATCGTCCTGCGCGGCACATCCAAGTTTTTTGCCACACCAGGTCTTCGTCTGGGATATGCAGTGACAGGTAACGCTCCAATTAAAAACGAAATTAACACAAATAAAAACCCATGGATGATAAATTCCCTTGCAGTTGTCGCTGGCGAAACAATGTTTGCTGATAATGAATATATAGAAAAAACACGCAATCTGATCCTTTCAGAGAAAAACAGGCTAAGCGATAAGTTATCGCAAAGCGGCAGATATAAAGTATATCCGTCCCACTCAAATTTTTTACTTTTAAAGATACTTGACGAATCAGTTACATCCTCTTATCTTTTCGATAAAGCAATTCGAAGGAACCTGATGATCCGTGACTGTTCAACATTTAAAGGATTTGGAGAACGCTTCATAAGGATATGCATAATGAATATTTCAGATAACGACAAACTGCTTTCCTGCCTGCTTGAATAATCTCCAGATGCAAAAATGCCCATGCTATGATGCGTGGACATTTTTTTTAATTTTTTTGTACATCCATTCTACAATAATACTTAAATATCTAAGAACCGGCTCCGTTGCAATAGCAAACACTACCATAAGCATTGCACACTGCCTTGAAATACTTGTTATGGCAAATAAGTGGCTTATAAACAGCATACAGTACAACCAGCCACATACAAGCGCTATCATCATAAAAATATATGCTTTTTTTAGTGGCCGTGCTATCCTGTACAGTATCATAAATCCAACGATTGCAACTAGAATCGTACACGAAGTTGACAGGCAGTCTGAATCCACCCCAAATTCACGGCAGAATATTACAAGACCGCTTACTGCAAGAAAATCCGTAAGACCGGCCGGAAATGCCTTTACCATGACATTTGTAAGGAAGTGACCGCTTATCAGTGATTTATTCGGCTCTAATGCAAGCACAAACGATGGTATTCCTATTGTAAACATACTTATAAGAGAAACCTGTGATGGCTCAAGCGGGTAATCCAGCATAAGGATAACCGAAAATACTGCCAGAAGCATTGAAAATATATTTTTAACAAGGAAAAGAGAGGCTGTCCTTTGAATATTGTTTACAACTCTTCTTCCCTCCATCACTACGTTAGGCATTCTCGAAAAATCAGAATCCAGAAGTACCAGTTGTGATGCATTTGATGCTGCATCGCTTCCTGATGCCATCGCAACACTGCAGTCAGCATCCTTTAGCGCAAGCACATCATTTACTCCATCTCCTGTCATTGCAACAGTCTTTCCATGTTCCTTAATTGCCTTTATCAGGAAACGTTTCTGTGGAGGTGTAACTCTTCCGAAAACTGTATAATTTTCTACGGCATTATAATAATCCTGCTCTTCCTTCAGATTTGATGCATCTATATACTTATCCGGATTTGCTATTCCTGCCTCTTTTGCTATTGCTGACACAGTAACAGGATTATCCCCTGATATTACTTTTATCTCAACACCACACTCATCAAAATATCTGAATGTATCAACTGCACCTTTTCTGATTGGATTTGACAGGGCTGTAAATCCTAAGACTTCCACATCTTCTGTAAGTGGTTTCTGATCAGGGATGCCCATATACTTTGCAAAAACAAGTACACGATATCCTTTTTCGCTATACTTTTCGATCCTGTCTTTGTATTCACCATATCGGTCTCTTAATACAAATTCCGGTGCCCCTATGACATATGTTTCATTCTGGAATGTAACGCCTGAATATTTTGTCTGTGAAGAAAACGGATACACTTTATCAGCAATGCGCCCGCTTCCGGCATTAAAATATTCCTGAAGAGCTTCCATTGTAGCATTATCCTTACTGCTTGCAGCCGCCATGTCTGATATAAGCCCGAAAACTTCAGTTTTTTTCGATTCATCCACTGGCTCAAATTTATATACGCACATTCCCGGTTCGGTTATCGTACCTGTCTTATCCACACAAAGCACATTCACCCTTGCAAGCGTCTCTATACATTTCATATCATGGACAAGCACTTTATTTTTTGACAGCCTCACCGTGCTTACAGCCATAGCCACACTTGCAAGAAGATACAATCCCTCCGGTATCATTCCTATAACGGCAGCTACCATGCTTGTTATACTTTCTCTGAATGTACCACCATTAAAGAAAAACGCCTGCACAAACAAAGCAATACCTATTGGTATGATGATTATCCCGACTATTTTTATCAGATTATCCAGGGAGCGTATCATTTCGGACTGCTCTTCTTTATTTGTCTGCGTTGCAGCTATAGTCAGCTTTGAAACATATGAATCACGTCCCACACGGCAGAGTCTTGCTTTCGCCTGTCCTGAAATAACAAAACTTCCCGACAAAAGTTCTTTTCCCGGATTTTTTACTATCTCATCCGCCTCTCCTGTTATAAGAGATTCGTTTACAGATATCTCCCCCTCTACAACAACCGCATCAGCAGGTATCTGACATCCGGCCTCAAATATGACAATATCATCCAAAACAAGTTCTTCCGATGAAAGTTCAGCAATCTGTCCGTCCCTTAAAGTCTTTGTTTTCGGCGAGTTTAATATGGACAAATTATCAAGTACTTTTTTGGAATGAACTTCCTGAACTATTCCTATAAGTGTATTCGCAATAATGATAGGCAGAAACAGCATATCTCTCCATGCTGAAGCAATTGCAAGAAGAATTGCAAGCACTAAAAATACAAGGTTAAAGTATGTAAATACATTTGATTTAATAATTTCACCGACTGTCTGTGTCGAAGATTCAACTTTAAAGTTGCTTTCTCCATTTTCAAATTTTAATCTGACATCTTCTTTTGATAATCCTTTTGAATAGTCCATAATCCACCTACACATTCCATGATTTTGTCTCATCTGCCTATAATTACTTTTTGCCCACCGGAAAATTCCGATGGGCACATATATTTTATAGAAATAACTATTATATTTTATTATGCATGTTTTTCAGATAAAAATTCATGGATACCCTTTGCAGCAGCTTTTCCCGCTCCCATTGCAAGGATAACTGTTGCCGCACCTGTAACGGCATCTCCACCGGCATAAACACCCTCTTTTGATGTCGCACCTGTATCTTCTGTCGCAACTATACATTTTCTCTTATTTATGTCAAGACCAATAGTTGTTGATGAAATAAGAGGATTTGGAGATGTTCCAAGTGACATTATAACAGTATCACATTCCATCTCATATTCTGAACCTTCAATTTCAACAGGTCTTCTACGTCCGGACTCATCCGGCTCACCGAGTTCCATCTTTATGATTTTTATGCCTTTTACCCAGCCATTTTCATCTACAATAATTTCTGTAGGATTCTGAAGAAGATCAAATATTATTCCTTCTTCTTTTGCATGATGCACTTCTTCTTTACGGGCCGGAAGTTCTTCCTCACCACGTCTGTATACAATATGAGTCTCTGCTCCAAGACGCAGTGCTGTTCTTGCAGCATCCATAGCAACGTTTCCACCACCGACTACAACAACTTTTTTACCCTTTGAGATAGGTGTCTCATATCCATCCTTATATGCTTTCATGAGGTTATTTCTGGTAAGGAATTCATTCGCAGAGAATACTCCGTTTGCCTGCTCACCAGGAATTCCCATAAATCTAGGAAGACCTGCACCGGATCCGATAAATACCGCCTCATAGCCTTCTTTTTCCATAAGTTCATCAATCTTTACAGATTTTCCGATAACAACATTTGTCTCAATCTTTACACCAAGTGATTTAACGTTTTCAACCTCTGCTGCCACTACCTTATCTTTTGGAAGACGGAACTCAGGAATTCCATAGCTTAAAACTCCGCCTGCAGCATGAAGTGCCTCAAATATTGTCACATCATATCCAAGCTTGGCAAGATCTCCTGCACATGTAAGACCGGCAGGACCAGATCCTATTACAGCAACCTTTATTCCATTCTTTTTCTCTGCTGTCTTTGGTTTTATTCCATTTTCTCTTGCTGTATCTGCAACAAATCTCTCAAGCTTTCCAATTGAAACCGGATCGCCCTTAAATCCTCTGATGCATTTACCCTCACACTGGCTCTCCTGTGGACATACACGTCCGCAAACTGCCGGAAGTGCAGATGACTCTGAGATAACCTCATAAGCCTTTGTAAAATCACCATTTTTTACCTGCTCGACAAATGCAGGAATATTTATTGAAACAGGGCATCCCTTTACACACTGTGCGTTTTTACAGTTTAAACATCTTGATGCCTCTGCCATTGCTTCTTCTTTATCATATCCATAACAAACTTCCTCAAAGTTTGTAGCACGTACCTTAGGTTCCTGTTCTCTTACAGGTACTCTCTTTAAAACATCAACGTCCATTATTTGTCACCTCCGCAGTTTCCGCAGCCACCGTGATGTGTTGCGCCTTCTTCGTAAGCCAGTTTTGCTCTGCCTTCCTCTGTTTTATATTGCTGCTGTCTCTTCATTGCCTGATCAAAGTCAACGAGATGTCCGTCAAACTCCGGTCCGTCAACGCAGGCGAATTTAACCTCTCCGCCAACCACAAGACGGCATGCACCACACATACCTGTTCCGTCTACCATTATAGGGTTCATAGAAACTACTGTTGGTATACCAAGCTTTTCTGTGAGAATACATGTAAATTTCATCATGATCATAGGTCCGATCGCAACACAGCAGTCATATGTATTTCCAGCATCTACAAGTGCCTGAAGCTGCTGGCTTCCATTTCCGTGGAACGCATATGAGCCGTCATCTGTACATACGTAAAGATTTTTTGCAACAGCTTTCATTTCCTCTTCATAGAATAAAATATCTTTATTTCTAAATCCCATGATGACATCTGCATCTACCCCATGCTCCTTTAACCATTTAACCTGTGGATATACAGGTGCAGTTCCAAGACCACCTGCGATAAATACGATTTTCTTTTTCTTTGTTTCATCGAGATTTTCTTCCATACATAATTCTGATGGACGGCCAAGCGGTCCAACAAAATCTTCTAATGAATCTCCCTCTTTAAGAGCCATCATACGCTCTGTTCCTGCACCGATCGTCTGTACAACAATTGTTACAGTTTCCTTTTCTCTGTCATAATCACATATTGTAAGCGGAATCCTCTCTCCCACTTCATCTGTTTTAGCAATAATAAACTGACCAGGCAGACACTCTGCTGCAACTCTTGGTGCCTTGATATCCATTAAAATAATGTTATCTGCCAGTTTTTCCCTGCGAACTATTGGATACATAGCTTTCCTCCTAGTTTATCTAATCCTCTTTTTGTGACCTTATTAAATCTGTCTTATCCAGATTCAAAAGGGTGTACAAAACGTACACCCTTAATTTTACTTTAATTATTATAATTTTACAATATATTTCTGTGTTAATTATATAACAATAATTTATGAGAAGTATACTAATTCATCAGCTGGCTTTTCTGCCGGTTCAATTTCAATCGGATAAAGAACCGGTCCTTTGCCTTTATATTCCTTTGCAAATTCAACTCTGATCTTAGCCGTTATGTTGATCCACGATTTATGTTGTATTGTGTCTTCTTTTTCGTATTTGCACTTAAAACCAATAAACTGGACATCCTCAATACAGCATGTCATTGCAAAACGTCCCGGAACCATAACACCTTTTCTGAGTTTTGGCGGATTGTATACAAGTCCAAGGAATTTTACTACCTTCCCATCATACTTTTTGTAATTTTCCATTGCATCCATATACCATATAGCATAATCTGCATCAGAAAGTTCTATGACATCCTGATTTATATCAAATGGTAATTCTTCCGGTCTTTCATCAATGGTTCCGTCTTTTCTTTCATATACTATCTGTGCCTTGCGATTGATGTTTTTTATTGTGCGGCGCAGATGTCCTCTGTCTGTATCATCATCTGTACGGTTAAATATAACAACATCACTCTGAAATACCTGTTCCTGCATCATCGCACGCATATTATTCATATAAAGATCAAACGTTGTAGAATCAACAGTTGCAAGTGACTGTACTATAACCCAGCCTTTTGGCAGATCAGCTTCTAGTATTTTATCAATACCCCACGTTCCATTGTATTCGATAAATACCTGCTCCGGCAAATACTGCATATTAAGTTCGTTAAGCTTTTCTTCTGTAAATTCTTCTTCAGAATCAATGCTTACGATCTTGAAGTTAACAGAATCAAGCTTTTGTTTGTCATATTCTTTTTCGCCATCCTCACACATAATGATAAGGCCTTTTGAACCATTGGCAAATTCATTTTCAAATAATGTTTCCTGAACTAAAGTAGTTTTACCGCTGTCCATGAATCCGGTAAATAAGTATACTGGAATTTCTTCAGCCATTTTATATTCCTTTCTGCAGCTCTTATGCTATTCCAAATATTTCTTCAAGCTCATGCTCATGAATATCTGTTCCGATAACAACTAGACGTCCTGTATAGTCAGGCTCACCATCCCTAAGCTCATACTCTCCCGGAACCATGTCAAAGTATATCCACTTTCCATCAGTTCCTTCAACCATTCCTTTTGCTCTTAAGATGTTATCATCTTCTACAAATTTCTTTAAGATTTTTTCAAGCTCATCCCTGTCAAATTTATGAGGTGTTTCTTTTCCCCAGCTCGTAAATACATCATCTGCATGATGGTGTCCCTCATGGTCATGATCGTGGCATCCACATGTGCAGTCTGCGCCATGCTCATGATGATGTCCATGGTCGTCGTGATCATGATGGTGGTCGTGTCCTTCATGCTCGTGATCGTCATGATCGTGATCGTCATGTCCATGATGGTGATCGTGTCCTTCATGCTCATCATGGTCGTGATGGTGGTCGTGTCCTTCATGCTCGTCATGATCGTGATGATGGTGATGTTCATGCTCAGCCTCATCTTTTGCATGTCTTGCCTCGGCAAGGACTTTCATTTCAAGATTATCCTTTCCTTCCATTGTTTTAAGGATCTGCTCACCTGAAATAGCATCCCAGTCTGTTGTAATGACAGCAGCCTTAGGATTCAATTTCTGAATCTGCTTAACACAGAATTCAAGCTGCTCAGGTGTTGCATTCTGGCTTCTGCTTAAAATCACTGTAGTAGCATACTCTATCTGATTATTAAAGAATTCGCCAAAAGCTTTCATCTGTTTGCTTGCCTTTAACGCATTTACAACAGTAACCAGTGCGTTAAGCTTAACATCCTGCTCTTTTTCAATATCTATTACTGATTTCATTACATCTGATAATTTGCCAACACCCGACGGTTCGATAAGTATACGATCCGGATGGTATTTTGTAATAACTTTATTTAAGTTCTTTCCGAAATCTCCTACCAATGAACAGCAGATACATCCTGAATTCATCTCTGTGATCTGTATTCCGGCATCCTTTAAAAATCCGCCATCGATTCCAACTTCACCGAACTCATTCTCTATAAGAACTATTTTTTCTCCCTTAAAAGCTTCATCTATCATCTTTTTAATAAATGTTGTCTTTCCGGCTCCAAGGAATCCAGATATAATGTCAATTTTTGTCATTTTATATTCACTCCTTTTCTTTCCACTATATACTATTCTACTAGCAAATCAATCATTATGCAAATTATAATTTTATAAACTGTCCGTATTTTATGAATACTGTTGCTTTAAAATCGTTTATTACTGCTTATGCATATTATATAATTTTTCATATATCCCACCGCTTGAAACAAGCTGTTCATGTGTACCTGACTCTGCTATGCCTTCTTCTGTCAGCACAATTATCTTTTGCGCATTTTGTATAGTTGTAAGTCTGTGGGCTATAACAAAAGTCGTTCTGTTGCTTGCAAGTTTTTCCAGGGATTCCTGCACAACCTTTTCACTTTCGTTGTCCAGCGCTGATGTAGCCTCATCAAAAATAAGTATTGGTGGATTTTTAAGAAATACACGTGCAATTGATAATCTCTGTTTCTGTCCTCCTGACAGTTTTATCCCTCTTTGTCCTATGTCAGTATCATATCCATCAGGAAATGACATTATAAATTCGTGCGCATTAGCATTTTTTGCTGCTTCTATTACCTCTTCTTTGGTTGCGCCAGGTTTTCCATATGCGATATTATCCATTATCGTTCCGGCAAACAGATACACATCCTGTTGTACCATTCCTATCTGATTTCGAAGACTGTTAAGCGTAACATCACGTATATCTGTTCCATCGATTTTAATACTTCCTTCTGACACATCATAAAAACGTGGTATAAGTGAGCAAAGCGTTGTTTTTCCGGCGCCAGATGAGCCTACGAGTGCAATATATGTACCTGCCTTTACATCAAGGTTTATTCCGCTTAAAACTTCTTCTACTCCATCTTTATACTTAAATGACACATTCGAAAATGTCACATCACCTTTTACATTTTTAAGTGATACTGCATTATCCTTATCTTTTATATCTGATTCAATGTCCATTATCTCCCTGAATCTTTCAAAACCTGTATATCCGTTCTGGAACTGTTCTGTAAAATCAACCAGAGTTCTTATAGGATCAGAAAAAACACCGATATACAAAAGAAATGTTATAAGATCACTTATATTTAATCTGTTATATGCAATAAGTATTGCGCCTGCGACAATGACATTTACCTGTATAAGTGTCGTAAAAACACCTACCCCGCCCTGGAATAATCCCATATAATGATAACTATTCTTTTTAGCAGCGAGGAAATTATCATTTCCCACTTTAAATTTCTTATTTTCAATATCCTCATTTGCAAAAGATTTCACAACACGTATTCCGGATAAATTATCCTCTATCTGCTCATTTATGGATGCTATCTTCTCCCTGTTTCTCTTGAATGCCCCTCTCATTCTTTTATTAAGGACAAGGGCAAACCAGAACATAAACGGAAGAACTATAAATGCTGCCAATGTCAGCCATCCGTTAATATTACAAAGAATCACAAGTGCACCAAAAATCTTTAACACGGACAATATTATATTTTCAGGTCCATGATGGAGAAGTTCTGTTATATCAAACAGATCCGATGTGATCCGGCTCATAAGCTGGCCTACTTTTGCATCATCATAAAAAGAAAATGGCAGATGCTGCATATGGTCGAATATCTCCGCCCTCATATCATATTCCATTTTTGCCCCCATAACATGACCATAATTTCCTATAAAAAATCTGCTATAAAGGTCTACCAAAAGCAATACAAGAAGAAATAGTGCTATATAAATGATTTTATGTATTATTTCTGATTTTTCTTCATATATGAGAGTTGATGTGACGTATCTGACAACAAGCGGGATTGTGAGTGCCACAGCAGCTGACAGCATGGCAAAAAACATATCTGCAAAAAATATTCCAAGATATGGTTTATAGTAACTAAACATCTTTTTTAAATTTTTCTTCAAAGGTTCTTCCTCTTTTCTCTTCAGATAAAATAATGTGTTTTATTACCTGGTATAACAGAAACAACAAAAGAACTACCGCATTGCGGTAGTTCTTCTAATACATTAATTGTATTTTCTTTTTCTAGCTGCTTCAGATTTTTTCTTACGCTTTACGCTTGGCTTCTCGTAATGCTCACGCTTACGAATCTCCTGCTGGATTCCTGCCTTTGCGCAGTTTCTCTTAAATCTGCGTAATGCGCTATCTAAAGTTTCGTTTTCTTTAACTATAACACTAGACATAACCTAAAACCTAACCTCCCTCCAGTTGTGTATTGTGCATCAACTGTTAGGTACTTCTTACTTAATTGCACTAACAAGTATTTTAACAAAATTTCTCTATTTGTCAATATGTTGCTGAAAATTTTTTCGATTTTATCTGAGTTTTTTGATTTTGTATTGTAAAAAATCATTTTTCCACATCAGAATCTATCATATTTATTGTATTACAGCCTGCTATCTAATTATAATTTAATGAAAATAGCAGTTTCTTTCTTAAGACCATCTGCGATCTCATAGTTTTCATCCATCCTTCTTGAGATATTATCCATATCTGTAACAAGAACCTGTGTACTGTCAGCCGCAGATACAACTCCGTTAACACCTTCTTCAATAGCATGCGATATTGTATTTATAGAAACCGCAATCTCATCCATTGACTGTTTTAATGATTCTGTTTTCTCTTCAAATTCGCCCATAACCCTCTCAATATGAGAAGCCTTATCACGATATTCGCTTCCTGAATCAACAAATCCTGCAAACTCCGGAAGTATTGATTCGTTCATATAATTTACAAGATCATTTGCATTATCAGCAAGATTGTGCACTGCATTTGTTACAACTCCGTTTATACGTTGGATATTGTTTGCAGCTTCCTGGCTCGCCGCAGCAAGCTGACTGATTTCAGTTGCAACTACCGCAAATCCTCTTCCTGCCTCTCCTGCCCTTGCAGCCTCAATAGATGCATTCAGTGCTAAAAGATTGGTCTGGCTTGCAATATTTAAAATATCATCAGTAAGCGTATTAACCTGATTTACGCTATTACTATCCTCAATAGCCTGCTCTAAAACAGTAAGGATCTTATTAACCTTCTCTCCTGTAGACTCCATATTTGTTTTTGCAGCAGTCTCCATTGAAAGGGCATGATTTTTCATTTCTTTTGTATACTGGTTGATTTCAGATGTCTTGTCTGCAATATCGTTTACCTCTGCGGCAACAGACTCCGTATTATCATTTATTGATGAAGCATTTTCTGAAATATTCTGCATTGTTGCTGAAAGCTCTTCTGTGAGAGCAGACAAGTCTGAAACGCTTCCATTACTTGTCTGTACACTCTGGCGCACTTCATCAACAACTTCTTCCATCTTATTTGAATTGCTTACAATGATCTTAAATATTTCCTGCAGCTTTGCCATAAAAATATTAATACCATGTCCAACCGCATCAATTTCTTCATTAGAACTTGTAGAAACTCTCTGCGTAAGATCTCCCTGTCTGTTATCTATGTTATCAATAATGGTGTCAATTTCTTTTTGCGTTGTAGAAAGAGGCTTGATAACCATTCTGAGCACTAATATGGCAGCTGCGATAAGAGAAATCACACTTATTGTAATTGTAATTCCACTCGTAACCATTGATGTATGGTATGCAGCTGAAAGATCCTTTCTTTCTGCCTCGGCATTCGAACTTATTTTATCCTTTATCGAACCTATTGAAGCTTCTATTGATTCAGCATAGCTTGAAAGATCCCCATTTGCGAGTTCATATGCAGCAGAATTATCTCCCGCAGCACTATATGCCATTACGTTTGAGCATGCATCCCTGAGGCTTTTATAATTATCACATATAGTCTGATAATCTGACTGGGTATCATCATCTACATAAGCCTCATAATCATCCAGTGACTGCTCAAGTGTATCCTCTTCATTCCTGATCTCCTCAACGAGTCCGATCATAGCATTAAGATCAGTTGCAATAATATGCGAAAGTGCAAGATTATGTATCTGCATTGTTTCCTGTTCCACATCAGCAAGCTTGCTGACACTTGACATTGATTTGTCAGCAATTACTGTCGCAGCGTTATTTACATTTCCAAGACTTCTGAGAGCCCATATATTTGAAAAAATACTTACAATTCCAAGAATGAATACCGGAATCATAATAATAATCTTTGTACTTATTTTTTTATTTTGATTCATCTTTCATTCCTCCTTAGCCGGCAACTGACTGCGTTATTTTTTCAACAAGCAAATCCATTATATCCTGCAATTCCAGATTCTTGGGATTTCCGGCAGCCATCGTGGAACCAAATGATGTCATTGCATCCCAGTAGCTGTTTCCAACTCTCTGAAGTGTTCCATACTGCGCCTGATCTGTAACAGCCACAAGAGCCGGTATTTCTGAGACTTTATCTGATGCAGCAGCATTTATGTTTGATGGTCCCTGATTCTGCTGTTCAAGCCTGAGTGTCTGGTTTTGTTCATTTGTAAACCAATCTGCAAGCTTCGCTGCCCACTCAGGATATTTAGAATACGCACTCACGCCCATGTATTTATATCCTTTAAATGATGACATCTGGATCTGCTGTCCTGCACATGTATAAGTTGGAAGCTTCACGGCTCCATAATTATCACCCCATACCTGCTTGACCGTTGCAGCATTCCATGCACCGCTGACTCCGGCAATGACACTTCCATCCTGTACTCCAGCCATAAAATCAGTATCTACCGCATTCATAAATCCCGGGTTTGAAGCAATATTAAGAAGTGCCTGTGCCACATCTACACCCTTTATGGCAGTATCCTTGGCACTCCAGTTACAATAGTTTGTAACGCCATCATCATTTATTCCAAATTCAAGTCCTGTATTTCCGAAGAATGCATATAAATACCATCCAGAAGACCAGTCCATTGTTACTTTCTTTCCGTTTGCAGCCGCAATAGACATCATGCCGTCAAGTGTTGCAAGATCAGAATCGGAAAAATATGCTTTGTTATAATACATAAAATAACCATTATCCGCTGTCATAGGATACGCATAAAGAACATCATTTACAGTAGCCGCCGCCACTGCTCCCTCATCATTTGCTGCCTTTACATCATCTGCATCAGGTACCGGATAAAGCGCACCTCCTGCAACAAGCCCTGTTATCTGGTCATCCGCAAGCGGATATACATCAGCCGAATTAAGTATGTCCCCCAAAGCATTATTTTTTGCATCCGAATCGGCATTTGCCTCCAGTGTAATATCAAACTGTGCCTGACCGGCATATTCCTGCTTAAAGCTTTCGATCATCTGATTCATAAAATCAAAATTACTCTCTTCTGACCAGACCTTAAGTGTAACTACACCATCATCTGATTGTGTACCCTGCGCATCAGCCTCTGTTGATGCATTGGAATTTGCGCTGTTGCCACAACCAGCCAATGATGTAACTCCCATTGTGCAGACTAACGCTGCCGCAATCCATTTCTTTCTCATATGAATACATCCTTTCTGATATTTATAGTAATATTGTACCACAATAGACACAAACAAAAAAGAGCAAATTGTATTTTTCAAATACTTTTTCGCTCTTTTTCGTTTTCTATTTGTTAAATTTGCACATTATTTGATTGTTTTTTCAAGTTCTGCGTAAACCGTCTCTATAGCATCATTAATGCCTGCCGGATTTTTACCGCCAGCCTGTGCCATATTAGGACGTCCACCACCGCCGCCGCCGACTTTTGAGGCAGCTGCTTTTATGAGGTTTCCTGCATGCGCACCTTTTTTCATTGCTTCTTCTGTTGCCATAGCGATAAGATTTACTTTGCCTTCATTTGAAGAAGCCAGCAGAATAACACCTTCCCCGAGTTTTTCCTTAAGGGAATCTCCCAGCTCACGAAGACCATTCATGTCAACGCCAACAACACTTGACGCAAGGACTTTTACGCCGTTTATCTCCCTGACTTTGTCCATGACATCACCAAGCGCATCTTTTGCTGCTTTACTCTTTAATGATTCATTCTCGCTCTGAAGCTCTTTAACCTCTGCAGTAAGATGATTTAATCTTTCAACAAGCTTGGCCGGAGTAGTTTTTACAACCTTTGCAGCCTCATTTAATTCATTTTCAAGCTTCTTGTAATAAGCAAATACATTATCTCCTGTAATTGCTTCTATACGTCTTACACCAGCTGCAACTCCACTCTCAGACAAGATCTTGAATGTGATAATGTCAGCTGTATTCTTTACATGTGTTCCGCCACAGAATTCTTTCGAATAGTCTCCCATTGAAACTACACGCACCTTCTCGCCATATTTTTCACCAAAGAGTGCCATGGCACCTGTCTTTTTAGCTTCGTCAACAGTCATTATGTCTGTTTTTACCGGAAGACCTTCTGCAATTTTTTCGTTTACGATGTCTTCAACCTTCTGTATCTCTTCAGCTGTCATGGCTGAAAAATGTGAAAAGTCAAACCTTGTTCTCTCACCATCCTGATATGAACCTGCCTGTTCTACATGTGTTCCAAGAACCTCACGCAGTGCTTTCTGAAGCAGATGAGTTGCCGAATGGTTGCGGCATGTCCTCATACGTCCAGCCGGATCGACCATGAGTTTAGCTTTTTCTCCTGCACGGATCATTCCTTCTTTTACATAACCAACATGTGCATATCTGTTTCCGACAACCTTTACTGTATCCTCAACTACAAATTTGCCATCAGCAGTCTCGATAATTCCCTTATCGCCCTGCTGTCCGCCCATTGTAGCATAAAATGGTGTAACAGGAACGATTATAGAGCCTCTGTCTCCATCAGAGATCGCATCGACCACTTCTGAATCCGTTGTGATAAATGCAATTTCAGATGAATCTGTTGTCTTGTCATAGCCGCTGAATTCTGTTGTGATATCTGAATCTATATCATTATATACATCAGCATCTGCCCCCATATAGTTTGTCTCTTTACGGGCTCCTCTTGCTGTCTGTCTCTGTTTTTCCATGCATTTTTCAAAGCCGGCATCATCATATGAAAATCCCTTTTCCTCAAGGATCTCTGCTGTAAGGTCAATAGGGAATCCATATGTATCATATAATTTAAATGCGTCTTCTCCAGAAAGCTCTTTTCTGCCTTCTTTTTGCATTTTTTCTTCCATCTCAGTCAGAATTCCAAGTCCCTGGTCGATCGTCTTTGCAAATTTTTCTTCTTCCTTTGTAAGAACATTTAAGATGAAGTCTTTCTTTTCCTCAAGTTCAGGATATCCGTCTTTACTCTCATCTATAACCACCTGTGCAACTTTTGCAAGGAAAGTTCCGTCTATACCAAGCATTCTTCCATGTCTTGCAGCCCGTCGTATAATTCTTCTGAGTACATATCCTCTTCCTTCATTGCTCGGCATAACACCATCAGAAATAAGGAATGTAGATGAACGGATATGATCTGTGATAAGACGTATAGATACATCATCCATCTCATCGACATGATATTTTTTGCCTGAAAGCTCACAGACTTTGTCTCTTATTGCTTTCATTGTGTCTATATCAAAAACAGAATCCACATCCTGCATTACTACTGCAAGACGCTCCAGTCCCATTCCTGTATCAATGTTTTTATTCTCAAGTTCCTCGTATCCACCGTGTCCATCACCGTCAAACTGTGTAAATACGTTATTCCATACTTCCATAAACCGGTCGCATTCACAGCCTACTTTACAATCCGGGCTGCCACAGCCGTATTTTTCACCACGATCATAATAGATTTCTGAACATGGTCCGCAAGGTCCTGCTCCATGCTCCCAGAAGTTATCACATTCTCCGGTTTCCGGATCTCTGTAAAAACGTGTGATCTTTTCAGCCGGAACACCAACTTCCTTTGTCCATATATCAAAAGCTTCTTCATCTTCGCCATATATTGAAGGATAAAGTCTTTCCGGGTCAAGCTCAAGTACCTTTGTAAGGAACTCCCATGACCATGCTATTGCCTCATGTTTAAAATAATCTCCGAAAGAGAAGTTTCCAAGCATCTCAAAAAACGTAAGATGGCGGGCTGTCTTTCCTACGTTTTCGATATCTCCTGTCCTGACACATTTCTGGCATGTTGTCACTCTTCTTCTCGGTGGTATTTCCTGACCTGTAAAATATGGTTTAAGAGGAGCCATTCCAGCATTGATAAGAAGTAAACTGTTATCATTATGTGGAACAAGTGAAAAGCTCTTCATTGCAAGGTGTCCCTTGCTCTCAAAAAATTTAAGGTACATTCGACGTAACTCATTAACGCCATAGCTCTTGTTCATTATCCAAATCTCCTTTGAGTTATTTATCTGTATCAGCAGTCTTTTTGGCATTTTTTGCTTTACGGAGCTTAATTCCTATAGCTCCCCCACAGACTCCAATTGCTGCTAAAACAATCATAATTATTACATATTGTGCCACGCACATTAAAAAATCTCCCATACACATTACCCTCCATATGCTTTAAACTAATATATTATAAATTAACTTTTTAAATAATTCAATAGTTCTCTTCAAATGCAAATGACTGATTTTCTCTTTCTATCTCAATAACACGCTCTGCTGCCTGACGATTCGTAAGTCTTCGTTTAAAATCTTTTATCTTAGAATAATCCTGCCACATATGCATTGGAAAAACATATTCTGCATTTGTATTTTTCACAAAGAAATCTATCCCATCAAATTCATGCTCACCAAGTCTTGGATCCAGCGGAAAAAATGCAATATTGAGCGGCTTGTCCGATATTTTTTTGATCTCATGCCTGAAGCTTCTTCTCATCCTGCCATTTATCAGATCTCCTGCGCCTTCCAATTCCCAGTCATTTAAATCTCCTGCATGAAAAATACTGACTCCGTTTGTATTGATATAGAATGCTACACCTGCATCTGTTGAACGCAATGTTGTTATTTCAATATCATCCACTTTATAGTTATTGTCTGCTGAAACAAATTGGACTTTTTCTCTTACCTGCGGCTGGATACCATGTCTTTTAAGAAAATTGGGACTTATGCGTATCTGGTTTGAGAAAATGTATTTTATATACGGATATTCTTCTGTCCACCTTAAAATATCAAGATCAAAATGGTCTTTATGAGAGTGGCTTGCAAACATATATATTTTTGTGTCTGGTTTATAATGCGGTAGTCTGCCCGCAAAATGCCATCCGTCCACCTTGTCACCATCAAAATAATCAAATATAAGTACCTTATCATCAACTTCCACTAAAAAGCAGCTGTGATGCACAAATATAATCTGCATAGTTTTCTCCATCTGCGTATTTCGTATTGAACTTTTTATTTAGAAATAACACCGGTCTTTACTATAAGACCGGTATTCATCCAGATTGCTTATTTAGTATACCACATGATCATATGATAATACAAATCATTCCTCCATTACTGTCGTTTACAATTTTCTGCATGGTTTCCTGAAGCTTCATCTGGCATTCATCATCCATCTGCATTATTTTACTGCGGATTCCATCCTCCATAAGTTCACCTATCGACTTTCCAAAAATGTTTGTTCCCCATACTCCATCCCCACTTTTTTCACCATCTTTGATATATGTAATAAGATCTTCTGCCTGCTCCCTGTTTCCGACAATAGGCGCTATCTCCGTTTCTATGTTTGCCCTTATCATATGGATCGATGGTGATAATGCTTTCATTTTTACTCCATATTTGCTGCCATGAGCTATAAGTACAGGGTCTTCCATCGTTATGTCCTCAAGCTCTGGCATAACAACGCCATATCCCTTTTGCTGTACTGACGTAAATGCATCCTTAACCTTTTCGTATTCGGCTTTTACTGATGTAAGTTCGGTAATAAGAGAGATAAGCTCCTCCTCATTTTTTATCGTGGTGTTGCTTAAATTTGAGATATTTTCATAATAATATTTTTCATCTATTTCTATTTTCACACTGACGCATCCGTCAGACAGATTGATTTTTGAAACCACCAGTCTTTTTACTATTTCATCCTGAGTGTTCTCTTCCTGTTTTCCATTTTGTATGACATCCTTTATTTTTCCCGCCTTATGTAAAAAATCCATTGCACTTTTTATTACAGTCTGTTTTATGTGATTATCGTAATCTAGCATTTCAACCCATCTGGGTATAAAAAAGTCTATGTGCGATATAGAAAATTCATATAATATTTTTTCAAGGAGCATTATACTTTCTGAATGCTGCATCTGACTGCAGTTTATAGCTGCCACAGCAACCTTATATTCGTTTTCAAGCCTGCTTTTTAATTCTAATGTTTCCTCCGCAAAAGGTGTCCTCGTATTAAGTACGATAATAAATGGTTTATTTGCCGCACATAGTTCTGCTACAGTTTCCCTTTCTGCATTTTCGTAACTTTCCCTTTTAATATCTCCTATACTTCCATCTGTAGTCACCAAAACAGCGATCGTCGAATGTTCGGATATGACTTTCTGCGTTCCCACAACAGCTGCTTCCTCGAATGGAACATCCTCATAAAACCACGGGGTTTTTACCATACGTTCCTCATCACCCTCGCTGTATCCATAGGCATCACTAACTGTAAATCCAACGCAATCAACCATACGCAGACGTATATCCGTTCCGTCCTCAAGTGAAATTTTAGCTGCCTCCTGCGGAATAAATTTAGGCTCCGTGGTCATTATCGTTTTTCCTTGTCCCGACTGCGGCAGCTCATCGATTGCCCTCTTTTTTGAATACTCGTTATCAATTTCAGGTATGACACATAATTCCATAAACCTTTTTATAAATGTAGACTTTCCGGTCCTTACCGGGCCTACAACGCCTATGTATATTTCACCGTTTGTCCTTCCCTGAATATCTTTATATAGATCAAATTCTTTTCTATCCATAAAAATACCCCTTCCTTTATATTCTTAATATATGGGAAGGGGTATAAAAATATGATTACAATCTTGCGTACATCTGCATGTATTTATGTAATTTTTTTGCCAGCTTCATATCTATCTGCTCCGGTGTTGCTCTCCAGATCCAGTTTCCGCCTGTTGTCGATGGGATATTGATCCTTGCTTCTGAGCCAAGTCCCAAAAGATCCTGCATAGGAACAATTGCCATATCTGCAACAGATGACCATGCTGCACGCATCATTCCCCAGTTGTATCCTTCTTCTTTTGTAAGATTTAAATATTCCTTGGCAAATTTAACGCATGACTTAGGTGCGCTCTTCATCCATCCCATCACTGTATCATTGTCATGTGTACCTGTGTATACAACACAATGCTTAGGATAATTGTGTGGAAGATAATCACTATCCTCTCTTGAATCAAATGCAAACTGTATTACTTTCATTCCAGGGAAACCTGAATCCTTTAATAGTTTCCTGACTGAAGGTGTAAGGAAGCCTAAATCCTCAACGATTATAGGAAGTTTTCCGAGTTTCTTCTCAAGTACATTGAAAAGATCCATTCCCGGTCCTTCCTTCCATTTTCCATTCTTTGCTGTATCGTCTTTTGCCGGGATCGCATAATAAGAATCAAATCCTCTGAAATGGTCAATTCTTACGATGTCATAAAGACTTGCCATAGCCTTTATCCTCTTTGTCCACCAGCTGTAATTGTCTTTTTTCATCACATCCCATCTAAAGAGTGGATTTCCCCAAAGCTGTCCATCCTCTGAGAATGCATCCGGAGGACATCCAGCTACTTCGATTGGATTTAATTCTTTATCAAGATAGAACTGTTTAGGATTTGCCCATACATCAGCAGAATCCATTGCAACATAAATAGGAACATCTCCTATTATCTCTATTCCTTTTTCGTTTGCGTATTTCTTTAATGCTTTCCACTGTTTAAAGAAAAGATACTGAAGCATTTTATAAAATTCCATATCATCTGCATACTTTTCTTTTGCCTCTTTTATTGCTTTCTCATTACGGACTTTAAGCTGTTCATCCCACTGAGACCATGCATGCCCATCATTTGCATCTTTAAGAGCCATAAATAATGTGTATTCATCAAGCCATTCTGCCTCTTTTTTGCAGAATGTGCTGTAATCATCCGGTATATTTTTCTTAAATCTTGCAAATGCTTTTTTGAGAAGATCGTATCTGTTTACATACATAATGCCATAATCTACTTTTTTGGCACTCTTTCCCCAATCATACGACTCACATTCCTTCTTGGTAAGGAGCTTATCCTTACACAGATAGTCAAGATCGATAAAATATGGATTACCTGCAAAGCTTGAAAATGACTGATACGGCGAATCGCCATAGCTTGTCGGACATATCGGAAGTATCTGCCAGTATTTCTGGCCTCCCTTTTCAAGAAAATCAACGAATTTTTTAGCATCCTTTCCCATTGTTCCTATACCGTATGGTGACGGCAATGATGAGATCGGCATAAGCACACCACTTGTTCTCATTTTTGTTCCTCCCTTGGTTTAACTAATTTTATTATAACATCCATTATTTTTCTCAACAACTTGTAAATTTATTTTTTTAATGATAGTATGAAATACATAGAAGATGAGGTGTTAATTTAATGAATGAAATTATCAAACATAAAATAAAACATAATATAAGCCGCTTTGTCACATCCACGAAATGGGTTATTTTTTCCATAATCGTCGGCATTATCGTCGGCATATGTGCAACGGCTTTTTTCTTTGGTCTGTCTGTTGTCACAGACTTCCGCATTAAATATCCATGGCTTTTATTTTTTCTTCCACTTGGTGGAATGGCCATCGTTGGTCTTTATCATCTGTTAAAAGACGATAATGACTCCGGTACAAATCTTGTGATATCAGCTATCCACTCCGGAGACCATCTGCCATTCAGAATGGCACCACTGATTTTTGTATCAACTCTTATCACACACCTTTTAGGCGGTTCAGCCGGTCGTGAGGGAGCAGCCCTCCAGATGGGTGGAAGCATCGGCAACTCGATCGGAAAATTTTTCAAATTTGATGAAAAGGACAAGCATGTAATGATCATGTGCGGCATGAGCGCTGCATTCTCAGCTCTTTTTGGTACCCCTATGGCCGCCGCCATCTTTTCGATGGAGATGATAAGCGTCGGCGTTATGTACTATATGGCACTTGTTCCATGTGTCATAAGCTCTCTTGTTGCACACGGCATTGCAGCTTCATTTAACGTTACAAACGATTTTTTTGTCATCAACAAGATTCCATCTTTTGGCATAATTTCTGCTGTAAAAATATCTATCCTTGCCGTTTTATGTGCATTGGTAAGTATTCTTTTTTGTGTATGCCTGCATACCTTTGAGGGATTGTACAAAAAATATATCACAAACAAATACCTGCGCGCTTTTACCGGTGGATGCATAGTTATCGCACTTACCCTTTTGGTTGGAGACCAGACATACAACGGAACAGGCATGGGTATAATCGAAAAATGTATTGATTCTTCCGTACGTCCTGAGGCATTTATCTTAAAGATAATTTTTACCGCTGTAACACTTGGTGCCGGATACAAAGGTGGTGAGATCGTTCCATCATTTTGTATCGGTGCGGCATTTGGATGCCTTTTCGGCCATATGATAGGTTTTTCTCCTACACTTTGTACCGCAGTCGGTATGACCTCACTTTTCTGTGGAGTTACCAACTGTCCTATCACATCCCTGCTTATAAGCTTTGAGCTTTTCGGATATGATGGAATGCCTTATTTCCTTTTGTCCATTGCCTTCAGCTATATGCTTTCCGGATATTTCGGTCTTTATAAAAGCCAGAAAATCTTATATTCTAAATATAAGACAAATTATATAAATAAATCAACTCACTGATTTTTTGAAATTGCGACCAGACATGATAATCTGTTTATTTTTGTCTGGTCTTTTATTGTCTTAACCGGCTTATTCTGCGAAACAGTATCATCAACATACACATCCCAGTTTCTGCTGTCCGGCAGATTGAGGGTAATATCATGACCGTTCGCATTGTATACAACAAAAACATCCTCTTTTTCTGTATTTATTGTATATGCAACCACTTTTTCTTCGGTGTCTATAAATTTAACCGCCGTCTTTATCTGTTTTTCAGTGTCAAGCCTGAACGCTTTATGTCCTTTTCGCATGGCGATAAGTCCTTTATAATATTCCCTGAGGTCTTTAAACTTTTCTGCCCGGTCATACTTTATACTGTTTGTATACAATGGCAGATTATAACTGTTTTCCGCAACAGTATCCGTCCCCAATACAGGTTTTGTCCTTGCGAATTCTTCGCCCATCAGGAAAAATGGTATTCCCTGTGCTGTAAACAGTATCGCTGCCGCAAGCTTATTCATCCTGATTCTCTCCTCAACAGATGAATCACTGTTTGAAACTATAAACCTGTCCCACAACGTGTAATTATCGTGACATGATAAATAATTTATTGACTGATATGGCTCCTTTGCCCATGGAAAACAGATAACAGATTGTCTTATGTCATCTTCTTTTCCATCAGCACCATTTACGAAACCTGGTTCATCCATATAAAAAACATGCCCCTTTACAGTATCACGGATATCATCAGAAAACATTCCGTATCCATTCATTTTACATGCGTTGATCTTCATTGCCCGCTTATTCTCCGGCAATGTACTCTCTCCTCCGGTCCAGCCCTCACCATAAAGGATTATATCAGGATTTATTTTTTGCAGTTCCTTTCTGGCAAGATTGAGTGTTTCTATATCCAAAACACCCATCAGATCAAATCTGAAACCATCTATATGATATTCTCTTACCCAGTAACACAATGAATCAATTATATACTGGCGCACCATCGGCTTTTCTGATGCTATTTCATTTCCACACGCAGATGCGTCTGAATACCCCTCCTTATTCATCCTGTAAAAGTAATTTCCTGATGTTTTATAAAAGCAGCTTCCATATACATCATATGTATGATTATATACAACATCCATGATCACACCCATTCCTGCCTTATGTATCGCCTGGATCATTTCCTTATATTCTTTGATCCTGACTGCTCCATCATAAGGATCTGTGGAATATGAGCCCTCAGGTACATTATAATTATATGGGTCGTATCCCCAGTTGTATTGTTTCTGGGTACTGCTTTCATCAACACTTGCAAAATCATATGACGGCATTATCTGTATGTGCGTAACCCCCATGTCCACAAAATAATCCATTATATGCTTTTCTGTAAATGCTTTAAATTTTCCCGGAAATCTGGAATGTGCACTTTCATCCGAAGATACATCAGCAACAGACACCTCTGTTATTACCATATCAGTTTTTGACTTAAACTCCGGAATGACCTCATTTTCAAATCCATCCGGATCTGTTCGTTTAAGATCTATAACCATCGACCTGTTTCCATTTACTCCACATGCCTTTGCATATGGATCATGACTTAATACTGCCTTTTGATCTTTTATGATCTTATATGCGTAATATGTACCATCCAGGTCACCATATGCCCTGAAATAGAACATATCTTTATCTTTTCCCTGACCTTTTATCATAGGAAATGTCTGTTTTTCTTTTCCACAGTCTCCGTCGTCATAGAGACATAAAACAACCTCGTCAGCTATTGGCGAAAACAGACAGAAAAATGTACTGCTTTTCGTATAAGTAGCGCCCTGTACCATAATCTGCTCCTTCTTAACTATTATTCTTTTCGAATATTTTCGTAATAATTATATTTCATAATATCACAACTGTAAATATGGCAATTCCACTAATTTTAATATGTTTTTTAGTCAAAAATACTATAAAAAAATACCTTTGGGATATAATCCTATACGAATCATTCCCAAAGGTATCATATATAAGCTATTTCTATTATATGCAGCTTTTATTTATGCAGCCGTTTTTTTCTGCCAGTCGAGAATATCAGCTGAACGTAGTGCCTTTCTCACAGCAACAGCTATAAAATAGGCAGCAACCATTGAAAGTATATCTTTTAACAGATAAGGAACTGTTCCAAGAAGAGCAGCCTGTGGCCATGACATACCGGCAACTATTTTAAGCTGTATTATTCCTGGTATATGGCAGCCGGCAAGCGCAAGGATGGAAATAAGGATCTTTGCTATACAGCCTTTTGCATTATTTCCAAAATCAGCTGCCAATCCACAGAAAAATGTCATTATAATAAATCCCCACAGATAACCACCTGTAGGTCCTGCAAGAACTCCTGCCCCGGCAGACATTCCCGCATATACAGGAACACCTATAAGTCCAAGTATTATGTATATAAGTGTCGCAAATGTTCCATATATTTTACCAAGCACATACCCTGAAAGTGCTATGGCAAATGTCTGGAGTGTAAACGGAACACCCCATGGTGTCGGGATTGTAATGATTGAAAGAACTGATGTTATTGCCGCAAACATTCCTACAAAACAGATTGTGCGGATTGATATATTTTTATTCATAATATCTCCTTCTGCAGCAGACAAAAATTAATCGTTACGATTATATAAAATGTAACATCTGCTTTGCTGCACCAAAATATTACTCCCTACGGCATTATTTGTCAACCACTTTCACCATTTGGTTAACAGTACTATTTGGTTAACAATTTTAGTACATGCTTAAACTTTCTACATTCTATTGTGGTAAGGTGCCATCCGGGGTGCAGGCCTAAAAGTGGTCATAGGTCATAAATCTGACCTGCGGCTGTTGCGAGACTAATTAGAGGCTTCAACAAGTGCATCGATTATTGAAGCTGCCTTTCCTGAATCGATCGTCTTTTCAGCAAGCTTTATACCCTCTTCTATTGAACTGCACATTCCACCGGCATATAAAGTTGCACCTGCATTCAATAACACTATATTTCTCTTTGCTCCTTTTTCTTTGCCTGACAATATATCCTTTGTGATCTGGGCATTTACTTTTCCATCGCCTCCTTGAAGTTCTTTCAATTCAACTGTCTCAAAGCCAAACTGCTCAGGCGTTACTGTATATGTATTAACTGTATTGTCCTTTATCTCTGATATAGTTGTTGCACCGGTGAGTGTTATCTCATCCATATTATCATTACCACTTACAACAAGCGCACGTTCAACACCCATATTCATCATTGCGTTTGCAATCGTTTCTGTAAGATTTTTATCGTAAACACCAACAACCATTACCTTTGCCCTTGATGGATTTGAAAGAGGTCCTAATGTATTGAAAACCGTCCGGAATCCAAGTTCTTTTCTGACCTTTCCAACATATTTCATTGCCGGGTTAAAATGAGGTGCAAACATAAATCCAATGCCTACCGTCTCAACGCATCTGCTTACAACATCCGGATCTGCTGAAATATTGACACCTAATGCCTCGAGCACATCACCGGCTCCGCTCTTTGATGATATTGAACGGTTTCCGTGTTTAGCTACAGGAAGTCCGGCAGCAGCAACAACAAATGCTGATGTTGTTGAAATATTAAATGAATATGTACAGTCTCCGCCTGTTCCAACAAGATCTACATGTTTATCTACTTTAGGTGCTATTGTATTTGCCTTATCCCTTAAAACACTTGCAAGGCCGGTTATCTCATCTATCGTCTCACCCTTCATCCTGAGTGCAGTCAGAAATGCTGCTATCTGTGCATCCGTTGCCTGTCCTGTAAGAATTATCTCCTGTGCTTTTTTTGCTTCTTCTACACTTAAATCATTTCCTGCAACGAGCTTTGCCAATATTTCTTTCATAGTATTTCCTCCTACTTTATTAATTCCTGTTTAAATTCTTTGCAATATTGTTTTGCAGCATTTTCATCGAAATTGCTATCTCTCATAAGATTTATGAAATGTGAACCTACGATCACTCCATCTATCGTATCCATAAGAGGTTCTACATCTGCTGCTGACTTTATTCCAAATCCCATCATTACTGGAATTTTTGAAACCGACTTGACATATTCCAGATATCTGCGGACTTCTTTATGGAATCCTCCTGCCTGCCCTGTCACTCCCATAGATGATACGCAATATACAAATCCTCTTGCATTTTCAAGTATCATTGGAATTCTATCTCCTGATACAGGTGATACAAGCTGTATCAGAATTGTTTTTCCATCATTACCAAGTGCATCTGCAAGTTCATCCTGCTCTTCAAATGGAAGATCCGGCACGATCAGTCCGTCCACACCGGCATTTTTACACTTATCTGCAAATTCTTCAATTCCATAATGAAGTATCGTGTTATAGTACATCATAAAAATAATTGGTACAGTTACACCTTCGCTTCTCATTTCTTCCATGCATTTGAATATTTTTTTGAGTGTAGCGCCGTTTTGTATAGCTTCATATGATGCTGCCTGTATAACAGGGCCATCTGCAATCGGGTCTGAAAACGGAACACCAAGTTCTATTACATCCACACCGCCAGCCTGTTGTGCTTTCACAAGTTTTTTAGTTGTCTCAAGATCCGGCAGACCTGCCGTTATATATGTAATAAGTGCTTTTGTTTTATTGTGATTTAATTTTTCTTCTATGCGATTCATTCTAAGCCTCCTAGTTTAAATATCCTTTACCCGCAAGGTAGTCAGAAATAGTATTTACATCCTTGTCACCACGTCCGGAAAGACATACTATCATCGACTGGTCTTTACTCATTTCCTTTGCTTTTTTAAAAGCATAAGCCATAGCATGTGAACTTTCAATTGCAGGGATTATCCCCTCAAGTCTTGTAAGCTCCATAAGTGCATCCATAGCTTCTTTGTCTGTAACCGATACATAATCTGCTCTTCCGCTGTCTCTTAAATATGCATGTTCCGGTCCGACTCCCGGATAATCAAGCCCTGCAGATATAGAATGTGCAAGCTGTACATTTCCATCATCATCCTGAAGCAGATAGGATTTCATCCCATGAAGAACGCCCGGTTTTCCAAGTGCCATTGCAGAAGCATGTTCTCCTGTTTCAATCCCTTTTCCGGCAGCCTCAACTCCTATAAGCTCAACACCTTTTTCATCAATAAAATCGGCAAACATTCCTATTGAATTTGATCCTCCCCCTACACATGCCATTACAACATCCGGAAGTCTTCCTTCAGCCTCATAGTGCTGTTTTTTTGCCTCACGGCTTATTACTGACTGGAATTCTTTTACCATTTTAGGGTATGGATATGGTCCCACCGCAGAACCAATAATATAAAATGTGTCTTCAGCTGTCTTTGCCCATGTCCTTATCGCTTCGTTTGTAGCATCCTTTAACGTGTTACTGCCTGATTCAACCGAAACAACTTTTGCTCCGAGCATTTCCATTCTCATAACATTAAGCGCCTGACGTTTTATATCTTCTTTGCCCATAAAAACCGTACATTCCATATTAAAAAGCGCTGCTCCTGTCGCTGTTGCCACCCCATGCTGACCTGCCCCTGTTTCAGCGATAACTTTTGTTTTTCCCATCCGTTTTGCAAGAAGTATCTGGCCAATAACATTATTTATTTTATGTGCACCTGTGTGATTTAAGTCTTCACGCTTTAAATATATCTTTGTTCCATATTTTTCTGAAAGGCGTTCTGCAAAGTAAAGCGGAGTCTGTCTTCCGACATACTGCTTCAGATAATAATGGAACTGCTTAATAAATTCAGGATCCTTTATTGCTGCTTCAAAAGCTTCATCAACCTCATTTAATGTATTCATAAGTGATTCGGCCACATACTGGCCTCCAAATTCTCCATAATATGCTTTTTTATTCATGTTTTACCCTTTCTATAAAATCTAAAATTAATTTTTTATCTTTACCACTTGTTCCTTCTACCCCGGTACTTACGTCTACAATATCCGGCTGGAATTTTTCTATTCCATCAATTACATTTTTGCTGTTTAATCCGCCTGCAAGCACGATCGGGATTTTTATGTCCATGCGTTTATTTACCGCATCAGCTGTCCAGTCAAAGGTCTTTCCGCCACCATATTTTTCGCCATCTATCACGATTGCACTTATCTTTTGATCAATACCAAAATCAGCTATGTCTGATGATTTTTTAATGTTTTGTGCATACCATACAGGCTTGACTGCTTTATTTAACACCTCCGGTTTTAACTCGCCATGTATCTGCAGGATATCAAAGCCGGCATTTTCAATTTCTTTTACAAATTCTATTTCCGGCGAAACCATTACAGCAACCGCCTTTATATCATTTATTAATTTATCTTTTAATTTTTTTGCTTTTTGTAATGTTATATATCTTTTGCTTTTCTCCCAAAAAACAAAGCCGGCGTAATCAGCTTCTGATTCATTCAGATAACCTATTTCCGTTTCAGTTGTTATCCCACATATCTTTACTTTTACATCTCTTTCCATCTTCGTGCCAGCTCCCCCGGATTATCAGCTTCCATAAATGCCCTGCCTATCAAAAAGCCATCAGCACCTATCTGCTTTAAGTAAAGCACATCTTCGTCCGTCATTATCCCGCTTTCCGCAACAAACACTTTATCGTCCGGGATATACTTTTTAAGCCGCCCTGATGTCTCAAGTGATATCGAAAAATCATTCAGATTTCTGTTATTTACACCTATTATCTGTGGATCGATTTTCATTGCTCTTTCTATTTCATGTTCATCATGTGTCTCAACAAGCACGTCAAGCCCGAGCTCTGCCGACAGCTGATAGAAATCTTTCATCTGCACATCATCTAATATAGCTGTTATCAAAAGAACTGCGTCTGCGCCTATTACCTTTGCCTCATAAAACTGATATTCATCTATCATGAAATCTTTTCTTATTATTGGGAGCTCCGTTATGCTTCTTATCTGTTTTAAATAATCAACATTACCACAGAAATGATCTTCTTCGGTCAGGCAGGAAATCGCATCAGCTGACGAATTATATTCATCAATCCTTTCTGTCAGGTTGATCTTGCTTTCAATTTTTCCAAGAGAAGGCGATGCTTTTTTGAATTCCCCTATTATAGAAATCCCATCTTTTTTCAGATTATCATAAAAGCTTCTGTCCGATTTCTTCTCTGTCTCATCAGATAACTTTTTCATATCTGTAAGGGAGATCACGTTTTTATGTTCTATAAGTCTTGCCTTTTTATCTTCTACGATTTTATCAAGTATCATCTATATCACTCCGTTTATAAAATTTTCTATAAGACGTTTTCCATGCTCTGTATAAATTGATTCAGGATGGAACTGAAGTCCGACCACCGGATATTTAACGTGTTTTATCGCCATTATCTCTCCGTCCTGTGTCCTGGCTATTACTTTAAGACATTCTGGCAGATCATCTTCCATAACTGCAAGTGAATGATATCTGGCTGCCTTTATCGGCGAATCAATCCCCGAAAAAATACTGCTTTTATCATGTATAACTTCTGACTGTTTTCCGTGATACAGAGATTTTGCATATGAAACTGTTCCACCAAGAGCCTCGGCTATACTCTGATGCCCAAGACATATTCCAAGTATTGGCAGTTTCCCTGTAAACTCTTTTACCACATCCATGCAGATTCCTGCTTCCTTAGGGCTTTTGGGTCCTGGTGAAAGAACTATTTTCTCAGGCTTCATTTCTTTTATATCTTCTATTGTAATTTCGTCATTCCTCTTAACTATTATATCAGGATTAAATATTCCCATATATTGGTATAAATTGTATGTAAATGAATCATAATTATCAATCAGCAAAATCATAAATTATCCTCCTTAACAAGTGTTTTTGCAAGTGCCATAACCTTATTGCAGCATTCGTTATACTCGTTTTCCGGTACTGAGTCAGCAACTATCCCTGCCCCTGCCTGCAGGTATACCTTATTTTTTCTCTTTATCATTGTACGGATTGTTATACAAAAATCCATATCTCCCGAAAAATCGATATATCCCGTTGCACCGCCGTACAGACCTCTCCTTACACTTTCAAGTTCATCGATAATTTCCATAGCCCTTATCTTTGGTGCCCCGCTTAATGTTCCGGCCGGAAGGAACGATTTTACGAGATCCAGCGGATGGAACTCTCCTTTTTTTCTTCCTTCCACCTGCGAAACGATATGCATTACATGTGAGTAATTAGCTACATCCATAAACTGTGTAACCTTTACTGTTCCAAACTCACTGATCCTTCCCATATCATTTCTTGCCAGATCTACAAGCATTACATGCTCGGCACGTTCCTTTTCATCCGTAAGTAATTCCTGTTTTAACTTTTCATCTTCTTCCTTATCAGCACCTCTTTTTCTGGTCCCTGCTATTGGACATGTGAAAACTTTATTCCCCTGTTTCTTAACTATCATCTCAGGCGAACTTCCTATCACTTCAAAATCTCCATAGTTAAAGTAGTAAAGGTATGGAGAAGGATTCAATTCTCTTAATTCCTTATACAGGTCAAATCCATCCTGCTTCGTCTCCACTGTCCATCTCTGTGATAAAACAGTCTGAAAAATGTGTCCTTCTTTTATGTATTCTTTTATTTTTTCTACTTTTCTGCTATATTCAGAAAGATTATCTGACTGTTTCACTATTTTTCCGTCATGTATAAGTGGTTTTCTTTCCACTTCTTTTGGGGTTCTTCTTGCCTTTCGTATAAGTTCATCAGCAAGTTCATAAGCTCTTTTTTCGCCCTCAGTGTCATTTTTTTCAAGAATTATCGCTGTTAGAGTTTCTGCCACATGATCGACAAGAAGAAATTTTGTCATAAGCATAAGCTGGATCGTTTCAATTCCTATCTCATCAGGGTTGTTATCCGGAAGCTTCTCTGCGTACCTTACAAAATCATATCCAAGATTTCCTACCAGACCACCTGAAAAGCTTAATTCTTCATTATCTTTTATTATATTAAAATCACTATAATATTCTTTTAATAACTCCAAAGGATTACCCTTTCTTATCTCCTTTGTGCCATCATCTTTTGTTATAACAAGGCTGTTTTTTTCAGACGTTATTATTTCCTCCGGTTGTGCACCAAAAAAAGTATATCTGTCATAGTTTTTATCATAACTTTCAAGCAGAAAACCTGTTTTTTTACCTACAACATTCTCATACATTCCGATCGCTGTCTCATTAACTATACTGACTGTTTTTTTGTAAACCTTTAGTTCTCTCATCACATGCTCCTTTTTATCAATTTTACGTTACATATCTTTGGGATATATAATAAAAAAATCCCTGATAAAGCCGGTTTTGCTTTATCAGGGACGATCATTGCCGTGGTGCCACCCTTATTTATTATGTTTCCGTAAAGATTCATTCTGGCTCATCAGCTAAAATAAAAAAAGCTGATCCCATCATCGGAATCAGCCACCAATAAACATAATCTCACAGATACGATAAACCTATAAAATGATTTATGATATCCTACCCTTATAACGTAGGGAAACGGCGCTGCTACTATAATTCACTTTGCATCTAACGAATCCATTCCATCCAGACTATCATATCAGCTTCCACCACCGCTGACTCTCTGTGAAGAATTATCTGCTGTACTACTTTCGCTCAAAGATTTTAAATATTTTGTTGTTCCTTTATTTGTTTAACACTATACCTAAGTGAAGTGCTTTTGTCAACCCCTAATTTTCTTTTTTTGCTGATGAGAAACGATTTTTATATACAGAGGCTGGGAAATAAATCTGCCAATGGTCACAGCCAGCTTCATTTTAAAGGTTGGAACTATTACGATCCTGCGCTTTTTCATCATATCTATTGCATAATTTGCACAATACGATGGAGAGATTCCTTTTAAGGCAAATTTAACATTGGCAACATCATTAAATTCAGTATCCACAGGTCCGGGGCAGAGACATCCTATGTATACTCTGCTGTTCTTTTGCTTAAATTCCTCTGCAACTGCTCTTGTGAGACTTGTTACATATGCTTTTGTAGCATAGTAGGTGGCCATATAAGGACCTGCCGGGATAAGGCCTGCCGAACTTGCTACATTCAAAATATAGCCATACCCATGTCTGTCCATGATCTTTGCTGCTCCTTTGGTAAGATAATGCAAAGCTTTGACATTTAAATCTATCATATTTAATTCTTTCTCTGTGTCAGATTCCAAAAAAGCCCCACAATCACCGAAGCCGGCATTGTTTATAAATATCCCGATATTTCTTTTGCTTATATAGTCTATAAGCTTTCGGCAATTAGATATTTTACTAAGATCAGCTTCGATGATCATACACTCCGTGCCAAGTTTTTTTAGTTTTTCTGATATTTTTTTAAGGCGGTCTTCTCTTCTTGCTATAAGGATCAGATCATACCCCTCTGCCGCAAGTCTTTTGGCAAACTCTGCTCCTATTCCGCTGCTTGCACCTGTTATAACTGCATATGAATTTTTCTTTTTCATCCACTTATGCCTCCATTAAAAATCGTATGAAAAATCCGGGCCAAGATTACCCTCCCGGAGATGTTTCCTGCATAATGCTATATAAGAGCTGTTACCTCCAAGAACTACCTGGCTTCCCTTTCGTATGATACCGTTTTTGTCATATCTGGCATTGCATTTTGCAGCTTTTCCGCACCAGCATACTGTCTTTATTTCTTCTATCACATCTGCCCATGCCAGAAGCCACATACTACCCTCGAATAATTCGTTCTTAAAATCTGCACGAAGTCCATAGCATATGACTGGAATATTTAAATCATCAACTATGTGTACAAATAATTCGATCTGGCTTTTATTGCAAAACTGTGCTTCGTCCACAATAACACAGTCATATCCCTTTATTTTTTCATCAGGCATCTGCTCAAGTTCCTCCACAAGAATACATGGACTTGAAAGTCCAATCCTTGATGAAATGATATCCCTGCCATCTCTTGTATCGGTCTTTGGTTTTGCAAGCACTGCCTTCTTGCCTCGCTCCCTGTAGTTATATTCGACCATAAGTGCATTTGCCGTTTTCGAGCTTCCCATAGCTCCATATCTGAAAAATAACTTTGCCATTAATAATATCTCCTAAAAATGCTATATTCAATTATTTAAACTTCCCACGCTCCAGCGTGGGAAGTTTTAGTCAATTATATCATTTCCATGAAATATATTCTAGAACCAAAATCCTGATAATAGCGTGTATTGTCATTGTATCCTGTTGCAGCAAATCCCTGCTTTAATTTCACTCCCGCCATAAGCACAGAACCTGATGATGTGTATTCTTCGCGTTCACCTGGCATTGTTACAAATTTTGAAATCACATTATGCAAAACAGAATCCTGCTTTATATGGATAGGCGAAGCTGTATTTACCAGATCACCAAACTCTTTTATATTATATTTTAAATCACGATTAAAGAATTTGTATTTCGCTTGTTTTTCTAGACCTTTAGGGAAGAACTGTTCAAACTGTATATTAGGCTGCACCAATTCCTGCATTATCATTCCGACTGCTCTTTTTCTATCCTTTGATACGCATGTCCACTCATGGACATTACCACATCTTCCCCTGTAGAAGGTTCCGTACATAAGAACTTCACGCCAGTTTTTATATATGCTTATCTGTTCTTTTATTTCCAAAAGATCATTTTTACTCATATCACAGAGATTACATTCATATCCACATACTCCAAATGCGGCAACATTAAAGCGTGTTGCAAGGGGTGTTGTGCGAAGCGTCTGATGGTTCGGGCATGCCGATACATGTGCTGATACAACAGACATGGGATATCCATAGCTATAGCCTGTCATTCCATTTACACGATATAGCGCATCTGTATCGTCACTTGCCCATATCTGTGGAAAATATGACAGTATTCCAAGATCAAATCTGTTTCCGCCGGCAGCACATCCCTCAAATAATATGTCAGGATACTTTTGTGTAAGTGTCTCCATCATGCTGTAAAGCCCGAGGATATATCTGTGTGCGCACTCTCCCTGCCTTTCCTTTGGAAGATATTTTGAATAATAATCAGAAAATATCCTGTTCATATCCCATTTTACATATGAAATAGCAGCTGATGAAAAAACATCAGACATAACATTTGTCATATATTCAACAACCTGTGGATTTGCGAAATCGAGTATTCTCTGGTTTCTTCCTTCAGTATGCGGTTTCCCCGGGATCTCTATCACCCATTCCGGGTGTTCTTTATAAAGATTGCTGTTTACATTAACCATCTCCGGCTCTACCCATATTCCGAAATCCAGCCCCATATCATTTATTTTTTTACACAAGCCGGAAATTCCCTGAGGAAGTTTTTTCTTATTTACATACCAGTCTCCAAGTGACTGTTTGTCATCATTTCTGGTTCCAAACCAGCCATCATCCATGACAAAAAGTTCAACTCCTACATCCTTTCCTGCTTTTGCAAGCTTTAAAAGTCTGCTTTCATTTATGTCAAAATATGCTGCCTCCCAGCTGTTTAACAGCACCGGACGGACTTTATGTTTCCATTTTCCCCTTACGATACACTCTCTCACAAATTCGTGCATTATCCGGCTCATTCCATTAAAGCCATATGGGGAATATGTCATAACAGCCTCGGGTGTCTCAAATGCTTCGCCTTTTTGTATCAGAAATTCAAACGACTGTGGATTTATTCCTGATACATATCTTGTCTTATTAAATGAGCTGACCTCACATGCCTCATAATGATTTCCGCTGTATACAAGATTAAACCCATAACAATCACCATGATCCTCTGAGGTATCTTCATGCGATAGCATCACAAAGGGGTTTGCCCTGCTTGATGAACTACCTGTGTATGAAGAGTTTACATGCTTTCCGGCATATATAAGAGTATCATGTCTGTTCATCTCCCTTGCCCATCCGCCATTGAATGTAGTAAAAACATACCCACTGTCTTCAAAATCAAGCTGCATGCTCATAAGTCTTTTTAGTCTGACATCGCTTTCACTTTCATTTATTAGTTTTGAATATCTGGTTATGACATCCCTTCCCTCAAACACACAATAATGTAATTCCAGCTTCAGTCCATAATTTTTATCAGCAAGTATTATTGTAAGTTCATTTACTGTCTTTTCATCATCATACGCACATGGCATAACAGAAAGCTTCTGTCTGCCATCCTCTATAACAGCCGATTCAAAGATGAAATCATCTGTCATTGCTCCATCATCATGCACAGTTTCGATAAACGGCTCCCTTATATCGCCCTTTCCGTATGACGATATTTCAAGTCTCATATCCTCGAGTGAATACTGTGGATGGTCACTATCATATATGTTTGTGTTTCCCGGAGCAAATTCATGTTTTTCAACAAGAGACAATACATCTTCTTCACGGTCTATGTATAGTTTTTTTCCATAATAAAGATGTTCCATCTGCCCTGTAACAAGCTTTTTCATACAGTATGTAGTATTTTCTGTGTCAAGCACAAATGTATCGCCAAATTGTCTTATCATATAAAATCCCCCTTTGAATTATTTTTGATCAAGCTGTTTTTTGATCTCTTCCATCTTTTTATCATCCAGTTTATATCTGCTTTTGTATACAAATATTCCTATAACAAGAAGTATTATCGCAGGTACTGTCATCCATAACCGAAGCCCTGTAAGCGTTTTAGCACTCTGTACCTTTACGGTCGTATCCAGATTTATCCAGTCAACAACCAGTCCGGCAAGAAATACAGCAAGTCCTGATGCAAGCTTTACTGTAAATGTCTGCATTGAAAAAATAACTGATTCATCTCTTGTTGCGTTTTTCACTTCTCCATAATCAACAGAATCAGATAAAAATATTGTCATGATAACATTTAGCATTCCATATCCAAGATAAATCATTATCCCCGGTATGCATAAAATAAACCATGTCTTTGGTGAATAAAGATTTGTATAAGCCATAACAAGTATAAGCAGAAATCCCACGATCTGAATAATAAATCCAAATATAAATAATTGATTTTTTGTGTATTTTCTGCGCAACGCAGGTACGATCATCATAACAAACACCTGTGCCGCAAATGCTACTGCCGCAAATATAGAATATGCGCCCTCATTTCCAACGTCAAACTGGAAGAAATAAAGCACAAGATTTCCACAGATATTTATAGACGTATATACAAGGATTATAGCCATAACAACAGTCATTGCCTGATCATTCCTGAAAAGAGATTTAAACATTTCTGTAACCTTTGTAGTTTTCTCACTGTGCTCTATCGGTTTTTCAGGCACAGAAACTACGCACACTGTCTCTGATATAACAAATACAACTGCGACAATAAGTGCCCACCATTTAAATCCTATACGATAATCTGAAACAACATTGCTTGCACTTAATACCGGAACTATAACCATTGTAAGTACTGTTGGAATCGCATCACCTATTCCGGCACATGTTCTTGCTAAAGATGTCAGTGCCTCCCTGTCATTTCCGGGTTCGGTTATCGCCGGTATCATAGACCAGAATGGTATATCCAACAATGTGTATGTAATTCCCCATGCAAAGTAAAATATCACAAGCCAGATCCTCTGTGCAGAATCATCCATAGACTGTGGCGTTGCATATAACGCATAAATTGTAACTGCATTTAGAACTGTTCCTGCAAATATCCATGGTCTGAAGCGTCCCCATCTTGTTTTCGTCTTTGCGACAATAATTCCCATTATTGGATCATTGAATGCATCAAACACTCTTGCCACCATCATTACAGTACCTATAAAAACACTGCTCATTCCAAGCACAACATTATAATAATATAGTAAATAAGAAGATATCAGCATATACACTATATCTTTTCCAAAAGCTCCAAATCCAAATGCAGCCTTTTGTCCTGCCTTTAATCTCATTTATTAATCCTCCATTTAATTTTTACTCTTTAATCTCATAGCAAGTTCAACTACTTTGTAGGCTCCATCATATAATCCAATCCTTTTATTGTCCATGATGTTTTTACACATATCATATAGTAAAATATCATCATTGAGAAAAAGATCCATCATCTGGAGTGTATGTGGTATATCCCTGCATTCAAGTGTACCGTCTCCTGCCTCCGCAGAATGTATGGCTCCCCACATCTCATGTTTTCCAACTCTTTTTATAAATAATTTTGGAACAGGGTAAAATGCCAGCTCACTTGGTTTTGTAACAAGCACATCACAGCTTCTCATAAGAAGATTTGTGCAGTAGACTGCTTCAAATATGTTACTATGCCAGAAACCATGTATTCCATTTATCTCACAATCGTTACATAATGCTTTACCTGCAAATTCATATGTTTCATCCCAGTCGTTGAAATGCTGTGTCGAATATTTTTTCATCTGTGGAATCTGCTCAACAAGAGAATCCCACACATTCTTATAATCCCCGACATTGATATATAACACCGCCTTATTTTCTTTTATATATGGCATCAGGAATTTAATTATGGCTGCAAAAATCTCTTTCTGTGCGCCTGCGCCTCCTATAGTAAGCAGGAATCTCATAGGCCTTTTATTTTTCTTTCGATCGATTCTTGCCCTACAGTCTGCTTCTATATTACTTACAAGCTCATGATCTATATAATGCCCCGTGTATACAAGATCTGAAGCCGGCATTGCTTTGCAGACATTCTTTTTATCCATTCCGTTTAAAATCCGGTATCCCATATACGAATTGTGGCATTGTATCGTATGAACACTGCCTTCTGAAAGGTGAAGTGCCATTGGCCAGTTATCCGGTATTGCATTTACTACATATTTCATTCCTGCATGGATTGCAGCCTGGGCAGGCCATACATGAGTACCGATTACCGGTATATCCTTTGGAATATTCTTATATACCGCTGCCATGATCTCTGCATTTTTCTGGTCGCTGCTGTTGTATGAGAGTGCCCTGAACCCCTCATAATTCATCGGTTCCCATACAAGCTTATTAAATACCGGATTTTTTGACATTCTCGACCCCAGGGAATACAGATCATTCTGCGCTCCTATAACCTTTGTACACGTTGTCTGTCCATATGAATTTAAATCCATCCAGTATGGTATGTATCCCATTGCCTTTGCAGCTGACGCCATAGCCATTGAAATTCTGTAGTGTCCAAATCCCATTCTTATATTGCCGACTATTATGCCTTTTTGTCTGTCAAATTCCAGAAAATCTTTGTCATCTTCATTAAAATGCGCATTCTGTTTCAGATCACCTATCAATACATTATTAACTCCGAGTGCATCTCCGATATATGCATTCTTCTGGATTACAGCTGCATAATCAGCATTACTGTCATCTCCAAATTTTTTATAATACTTTTTCTTTGTTCTTAATGCCTTTTTATAGGCTTTACTATTTATCCTGTTTCCAAATATCACTTCTGATCTGTCTTTCATTATTACACCTGCTGTTATCTTATTTATATTTATACTTATACTTATATGACTAAACTTCCCACATTCTATTGTGGCAAGGTACCATCAACATTCTGCATACGTGAAGTTTTAATTATTTACTAAAATCCCATCTACTAAAATATCAACAACCTCTTCTAATGCCTCATTATATGATATTCCGTTTATTACAAGAACATCTCTCTGGAAAAACTGCTCAATTGTAGCCTCCATCATCGTTTTTACTATGTGTGGATTTATCGGGCGTATAACATTTTCACGCATCCCCTGTTCCATGAGCCTGATCACACCCTCCCATCCACTTTCGAGCTGTTCCTCTACTTTCAGATATGTTGCAGGGTATTTGTCCTTCAGCTGGTAAAGATTACTAAGGTCTATATCCCTGTAGCATTCCGGTAGTACCTTAAGCACGCCCCTTAATTTTTCTACCGTAGTAAGTGTATCATCAGAGAGAACTTTATTTTTCTGTTCCTTGATTTTGTCAAAACAGTAATCAACCATGCAGAAAAACATCGCTTCCTTATTGTCAAATACAGTGTATATTGTTTTTTTACTCATTGACAATTCCTCTGCTATGTCATCCATTGTAAATTTAAGTCCTTTTTTATTAAACACTTTAATTGTTGCTTCTAAAATACGTTCTTTATTATCCATATAAATTACATCCTTTCTCTTATGATTGGAAACCTATTTTCTAATTATCGTTTCTTAATAATATGATATCATATTGGAAACTAATTGCAAGAAATTAGTTTCACAAACTTTAGTTTCCTTTTTTGTGCATATTTACCTAATTTTATCCGTCTGTTTTTGAACTTCATTTTTCTTGAGGATCATACGATAAAGGGCATGTGAAATACTTTTCACATGCCCTTTATCGTATTACATATTATTTTACTCTTCTATTGTAAGTGCTCTTGCATCCGCAACAAGTTCTATGTTTTCACTGCCACTCTTTTTTAATCTTAAAAGCAGTTCCCATAAAGTGTGGACATCATACACAAGGATATTTGAAGCCTCCACAGAATATGGCATAAGTACACTTATGTCAAAGTATCTTATTCCAAGTGGCGGAAGGAAAATAAGATTTGTAGTCTGGATTTCCTCACCTGATGTGTGTATCATTTCATAGGTGATCATCAAAAAATCTTCATTTTTGTATTTGCATTCATAGCAGACATAACATTCATCAACTAACCATTCTTTACCATCCTGCTCAACAACAGGCTTTGTCTCACTGTCATTGTATTCTGTTGTCTGTACTACAATGCGCCATTTCAATTTATTTTCCTTTGTTTCTTTAATAAGTTCCTTAATTTTTCTATTCAGATGTTCTTCTTTGTTCATTATATATTCTCCTGCAAATTACATACTTTAGGAACCGGTTTACGATTCTGACACTGCATGCTCATCAACACGCACTGCATGTACCACAAATCTATATGTAGCTCCACTCGGCGAGCATGTAGAAAGTGTTATGACCTTATCATCTTTTGTTGGAACAATACCTGTATCCCGCTGCGAATTATCTACCATCTTCTGGACAAAATTTCCAAAATCATCGTCCGCATTGAATCCAACCTGATATACACTGCTGTCGTCATCAACCGTTGCATAGGCAAAAATCCTGTATCTGTATGCCATTCCATCTGTTATTATCTGAAAATACTGGTGTGTTTCATAATATGACTCATCCCTGTTATAATATTTAAGTTTTCCAAACATAGAAAGATTTCTCATATTATGACCATATATTATTGTATGCGGATCGTTGAAGTCCGGATTATTCTCTCCCTCAAGGAAGATCGAACCAGCTGTTGCATTTTCCCTTTCAAAAGTTCTTCTAAGATAATAATTGTCATCACCTGAATACATTATTGGATAATTAATATCCTCATTTTCAAAGTATATCCAGCCGGCAACATCCTCATTTTGCTCTTTTAAGCTCTTAAAATCAACAGCTGTCATCTCATACCACGGAGTTTCTTTGCTGACTGTCTCCGGTGCTTTTACGTATTTTTCTTCAAGCTTGCTGTATACATCATTTGATGTTTTATAATCAGAAAAAATCCGTATTAAGTTATAACCGGAAAAAATAATTATAGCAATTCCAACAAGAAGAATTATATTTGATATAAAGCCGCTCTTTTTGCAGTTATCTCCAAAAAGTTCTGCATACCGCTTCCTTATAATTGCTGAAGCCACAAAACAGCCTATTATTATAACTGCAACCGCCGCAGCAGCTATCTTTCCAGCCATGCCATTCATAAACTTAAGGATAAGCGTTCCGTATGGCACAGAAAAATCCACTTTTCCTATAAGATTATCATATGGGACAACAACGATATTTTCATCGTTATCGTTATTGGCATCTGCGCATGTCATAAAAGTCTGCCCCTGCTCATTTACTTCAACTACACGGTATGTTGCAATATTATCGTGACTCTCGTCCTCATAGAAAGTTATTATATCATCATCATATATTTCAGATGCATCTGTTTCCTTTACAAAAACGACACTTTTGTCCGGAATTTTGGGTGCCATACTCTTTGAATCAACTTCATACATTTCGTATCCCATTACTTTTGATACGATAAATGGAGCGGTCAGCAGCACAACCACTATAAATAATATAGTTGCAATAATCTTTAAAATCTTCTCAAGTATTTTCATTGTTCGGTGCCATCCAATCTTTTGTTCTTTTGAAATACCACATCTGCTAAAAATAGTAATAAAAGTAAAATTATTATAATACCGGCATACATGATCTTTCCCGTCCTGCCAGACAGGGCATCTGCCAGTATACCAAGCTGCGGAACCGAAAATACCGGTCTGCCTATTACATTGCCCATACTTACCGGACGTGGATCATCCGTCTGGTTTGCATCCCCCTTTGTCGTGTATGTATGATCTGATACGTTTATTTCTGTCACCCTATGGGTAACTATTGTATCCTTGTCTGTATAGAATGTAATAACATCGCCGTTTTTTATGTCTGATGTATCATTCTTTACATAAATGAGATCTCCCTTAGAATATGTTGGTTCCATACTCTCACTTACGACAACATATGGACTTATTTTAAATATTTTTGGGACGAACATAACCGCAATAAGCATTATCATAATGATAAGCAGCGCAGTTATGATCCCATCATAAATCTTTTTCATAACATCCCTCTTAAAAATCCATATTTATTTCATCCAGCTCTATTTTTACATTTATTTTCCAGAAGAATTTATAGCTTTCATAAAAGCTTTCCAGTACCCTGTTTACAATACCCATTGCTTCGTCTTTTGTACATTGTGACAAAAGCAATATATACTGTGTATCACTATATTTTGCAGCAACATCTCCGGATCTTAAGCATTCGCGTATTGTATGCTCAAGACCATACATGCTTCTCTCAAACCGCTCCTTTTTAACATCTCCCGGAATATCTTTTTCAAGCTGTACTGTAAGCAGTGCGAGATTGTGATTCTCCTCTGATCTCCTGCTTTTTCTAAGTTCAAGATTACATATTTCTTTAAATAAAGAATATCTGCAGAAAAATACTCCATCTGTCTCTGCCTCGGCAATTTCATTCTGGATCAGTCTTATATTGCTTAAATCCGTTCCATTAGTTAACTCACAAATTTCCCTATTTACTATATTCATGAGTATTGCATTGCCTTTTCCCATCTTCCTTTCCATTGTTCTTTTTGCACGCTTGAATAAATATAATGCCTCAACCGGTTTATCAAGCTTTATCTTTGCTCTTATAAGATCACAATATAACTGCTGATCATACTTTTCTATAGTAATAGCTTTATCACATATAGATTCTATTTTTGCATAATCTGACTCTTGTTTATAATGTCTGACAAGTGATTTTACTGTACTGACATACATCTTATGATAATAGTTTTGCAGAACTTTTACCCAGTGTCCGTCCTTTACCTCGTGAATAAAATCACCATTATACAGCTCCACCGCTCTCTCAAGCTTTAAATATTTTATTTCTTCATCTTTCTCATTGATCGTTGTAAGAATATAATCGTCAAATCTTTCAAAGTCAAATTCTACCTCAAGCTCATTGTTCCAGACATATTTACCTTTTTCCAGTAAAATAAACGGGGCATCTACCTTGTCAGAGACTTTTTTTCTTGTACGACATATCATATTTTTTAAGGCGCCAAAGGAATTATCAATATCTTCATCTTCCCATATCGCATCCTTAAGTTCCTCTCTGCTATATGGATCATCCCTGTGCAATGCAAGACAGATAAACATCTTTATGATCTGTGGCGAACTTAAATCATCCCCTGTTACAATCTTATCTCCATTGATAACAGTAAATTTTCCCAATGTTTTTACAGTAATCAAATTAATCACTTCCTCCTTTTAGTAATTAAACCTTCTGCCATTTCAACATCACAGCAAAAGGAGTACTTTAAAATTTCCTCAGATCATCAGATCCATCATCCACTGTATTTTCTATTTTCATTATTTTTACAAAATAAGAGTAATCATCATTTACTTTTACTTCACATCTGTCGCCTACCTTGTGTCCAAATATTGCCGCACCGAGAGGAGACTCCTTGCTTATGAGATTCTTTAATGAATTTCCTCTGACTGTAGTAACTATCTTATATGTCTCAGTCTCATCATCGTCCTCAAAATATACATCTACTGTATTAAACATTCCAACCTCGTCATCTTTTGACTCATCTGAAATCACAACAGCAGTTTTTATCATTTTCTCAAGATATCTTATTCTGCTTTCATTTTGATTTTTAAACTGTTTTGCAGCTTTATATTCAAAATTTTCGCTCAGATCCCCCTGTGCACGGGCAACCTTAACATCTTCAAGTGCCTGTTTTCTTACAACAAGCTTTCTATGCTCTATTTCTTCTTCCATTTTCTTTATATCATTTTGTGTCAATTCGTCATGCATTATATGTATCCTCCCTTACAGAAGACCTGCTATACCGCAGCCTAGCACTATTACTCCGAGAACGATCCGGTACCATCCAAATACAATAAAGTTATGTTTTTTAATATATCCCATAAGGAACTTTATTACAAAAAGTGATACTACAAAAGCAACAACCATTCCCAGTATAAGTATAAAAGCCTCAACCCCTGTAAAATGGAATCCAAATTTAAAAAGCTTAAGTATACTTGCTCCAAACATTACCGGAATAGCAAGGAAAAATGTATATTCTGCTGCTACTGTTCTTGATACACCTATTAAAAGTGCACCAACTATCGTTGCTCCTGAACGTGATGTTCCCGGGAATACAGCTGCTATAAGCTGAAACATTCCTATCAGAAGTGCTGTATCATATCCTATCTCTTTTAAAGAATCAATCCTATACTCTTTACCTTCATGCCTTGTCTCTACAATTATAAATGCTATACCAAAAATTATAAGCATTATTGCAACCGTCTCATAGTTATAAAATAATTTTTCAAAAACATCATCAAATAATATACCGATCACAGCCGCAGGTACAGTTGAAACTAAAATGTGAAACCATAAGACAAAAATATCTGTTTTTATCCATGCTCCAATTCCATTTTCCTTTAATGGAGCATTATTGTTTTTCTTTCCAAACGGCCATATCTGGCTCCAGAATAATATAACAACAGCCATAATGGCTCCAAGCTGTATTACGACCTCAAACATACTGTAAAACTCTTTTGGGCTGTCCCCGATCTTAAGCGGCAGAATTTCATTTAATAATATCATGTGCCCAGTACTGCTTATAGGAAGCCATTCTGTTATTCCCTCTACGATACCAAACAAAATTGTTTTAATAATGTCGAATAATTCCATAATTAATTCATCCTTTATTTTTATTTTTTGTAATACGCAATACCAATCGTCCCCGGACCAGAGAAGCATGCATTTGTAACCGATGACTTATGTATAACTACATTGTCACATATTCCTGCTTTTTCTATTACAGACGCAGCCATTTCCTGTTGTTTTACAGAAATACCTGTATGTGATACATATATATCTTTAACAGTCTTATTTTTGATCTTCTTAACAGTTTTTTTAATAAAACGGATTCTTGCGCTATCTATATCACCTAACATAAATCCATCTATATGAAGGCCGCTTTTCTTTGCAGCCAATATAGGATGCAGATGGAATAAATTAAATATATTCCGCATTTTCTTTCCTATATATCCATTTTCATAAAACGGGTCAATGCTGTCTAACAGAAATCTTGTATTTACTCTGCCTTTCATGTCTTGCACAAGTTTTGTTATCTCCTCCAATGATGCACCATTTTTTAATGCTTCAGACGCATACTTTATAACTATACTTAGTCCACACGATAAAAGTCCTGAATCAAGGACATGGACACTTCCAAAGCACTTTGCTGCACTTATTGCATTCCAATAACTCTTTCCCATATTTTTCCCGAATGAAAGATGTAAGACTTCCTCAGCTTCCGTAAGGCGTGATGCAAAAAAATTTTCATAGTCTTCTACACTTACCGCAGATGCATGAATATTGCGCCTGTCTTTTTCAAGCATTGATGAGACATTATCAATCCCTATCTCTATTGTATCCTTAAATCTTCCACTTGGAGTATTAACATATAAATATACCTGCATAATTCCAAGCTGTTTTGCTTCTCCTGTAGATATATCACAGACACAGTCCGTAGTGATTATAAGCTTTTTCTTTAATACATTAGGTTTTATTATTGTCTCTCCTGCAAGGGTTTTTACAACAACATTCTCAGTTTTTGCTTTAAATTCAAGAAGTTCGTTTGGTATAAATGACATTATTGATGCCTCAAGCCCATTTCCCTGAACCGGCTTTTCTATATATCCATCGAAGCCTTCTTCCATTATCTTATTTATTATTGACGAATCGCCTTCTGCTGTCATAAGCAAAACAGCTGATTCCTTGCACAATCCGTTTTCCTGACGCCTGATTTTCTGTAATGCTTCTCTTCCATCGATTCCCGGCATCATGTAGTCCATCAGAATGATATTATAGTACTTTTTGTGCGTCAAGTCGAGAGCTTCCAGTGCATTTTTTGCCTGATCTATCTGTACTTTTGTTTCTCTGAGCAATTTTGTAATAACCATACGGCTTGTGTCATTATCATCTACAAGGAGTATCCTTACATCAGGTGCCTCAAACAGCCGCCGATATGCCAGATGCCTGCTTCCTTTTCTGACAAGAAAATCAATATTTCCTATAGGCTTTGCATCTATTATCTTTTGTTCAAGCACAACAGTAAAATTTGAACCCTTTGTATAAATACTGTCAACAGTAATCTCTCCTCCCATAAGCTCCATAAGCTGCTTGCTTATTGATAATCCAAGACCTGTTCCCTCTATATTATTTACATCCCTGCCTATTCCCCTTGAAAAAGAATCAAATAATGTGTTAATGTTTTCACTTTTTATTCCTATGCCTGTGTCAAGAACAGATATTGTAAGTTCACATTTATCTTTTGAAACTGCTTCTGACTTGGCTGTCAGGGTAACACTTCCGTCTTTTGTATATTTCGCCGCATTCACAAGAATATTAAGTAAAACCTGTTTGATCCTCTTTGCATCTCCATATAGCATTGACGGCATAGAACTGTCTATATTTACATAAAATGCCAGTCCTTTTTCTTCTATCCTGTATCTTACAACCTCTATCAGCTCATTAAACATATCTTCTGTACTGTATTTTACAGGAAAGATTTCCATTTTATTATTTTCGATCTGGGAAAGATCAAGTATATCGTTTACAAGTGATAAAAGCATTTTTCCAGCATTCTGGATAGTTTCAGCATTTTCAGTCACCTCATCGGATAAGCCCTTTTCTCTTAATATCATCTCATCCAGACCTATTATCGTGTTTATAGGTGTTCTTATTTCATGGCTCATGCTTGCAAAAAAAGCATTTCTTGATTTGCTGAATTTCTCTATTTCATCACGCTGTGATATAGCAATTTTTCTTGATCTGTTATATGCATTCAGCTGGAACTTTGTGATCACCCCTAAAAATGTTCCGACAAATATGATCGCAAATGCAGAATCGATCATAATTTTTCCTTCTGACTCTATGGGGATTATTAGTTCAGGATATATATACCCTGTCACATAAATGATAATATCTTCGATTATGGCGCAGGTAAGAAACACATACATTTTTTTACCATTAAAAATGCCTATTATATAAAACAGTCCAAGCACAAACCATATAGGGGCACCGCCCCTTATTCCCCCGCTTGTAAAATATATGGTCGGAAATGTAACATATATCGCAACTACTCCTATAATTATTTCCGCAATGTCTGTTCTGTTATATTTTGAGGACACAATATGTCCTGTCACTAAGGCTGAAAGCAAAATAAGCATTGGAAAAAGTGCTATTATATGCGGCTGGATCAAAATCTGCTCACATATTCCAAATAAACATATTATGATTCCTACATTTATAAGCCTTTTTAATAATTTTTCCCTTATATTATAGGCTACATCATCATAATGCATGATCATCACCCTCCGTAGTAATCTCGTCGATAATCCGCTTTAAAGCATCTGCCGCTGACATATAATCAGAATTTACTATCTTCTTTTCTATCTGTACAAGCTTATCAGCCAGAGCTATTCCATTGCAGCTGTACTGCTTTAACTCGTTTATCACCTGCATCATTTTGTCTGGATCAAAAGAATATACGATATCCTCGAATTCATCACAGATTCTCCTTAATTCAGCAGCATCTGTTTCTTTTAGATCAGCTGTTGTCTCCTCATTACTGCATCCAAATATTTCCTCCAGCCCATCTATAACCCTTGAATATTCTGACAGAAGTGCTTCATTATTTTTATTGATATAATCAATATTTTCTTCTTTTCCGGCCATTTCAAGCAGCTCTGCCATCCCGGAAAGTTTATTTATCCCGACACTCTTCATAGAACTTTTCAGTCCATGTACAAATATTACATAATTTTTCCAGTCCTCATCGTCATATGCTTTTTTTATTTTATGCCAGTTCTCATTTCCTTCTTCGTAATGAAGCTGTAACACTTCCATAAGATTTTCCTGTGAACCACAATATATCATTCCCTGCTTATAATCTATAAAATCATCCGCCTGTAAGACATCTTCCTGCTGTGTATCATCAGTAACGATCGGGGTATCAGCCATACTGGCTTCCGTTATATCATTTTCCATAATGATTTTTTCATCAGGGATATATGTTTTTAAAACTCTCTTCAATGCTGATACTTCTATTGGCTTAGGAAGGAAGTCCTGAAATCCCTCTTCAAGGAACATTTCCCTCGCTCCGAATATCGTGTTTGCTGTAAGAGCTATTACCGGTACTTCCTTGAAATAAAATCCATTCTTTTTCCTGAGTCTCCTGAAAGTTTCTATTCCATCCATATCAGGCATCATGTGATCGAGAAATATTATATCATATAACTCTGAATCTATCATTTTTAGTGCTTCCGCACCACTTCCCGCAACATCTGTTTTTACCTCGTATGTTTTCATAAGTCCCGAAGCAACTTTTAAGTTTACCGGATCATCATCTACGACAAGTACATGGGCATCTGGTGCTGTAAATTTCTTAAAATTTTCAGTTGCGATATAAGTACCTGCCTTATTGCTTACACCCATAAGTGCCATTAATACAGGGAATATGTACATTGGTTTCATTAATTTGATTATCTTATCTGATTCAATCTCATCTTCCTGATATCTGTCTATTACGACAATGACGTTATCATTTTTTTCAGCCAGATCATTAAAATAACTTTTGTCTTCATTATATTCCACAAGACTTATAAAATAATGTGTATATTGTTTTAATCCTACACGTCTTTTAAACTCCGCAAGGTTATGGCATAAATGCACAGGAACGTTTATGTTGGTAGACATATTTTCTATTGCAGCCTTATACTCATCCCTTATCTGCATGAGATGGAACTGTTCCATATCAAGATATGCCAGAATATTTGCTTTTATATCCAGCTCTTCTGATATTATCGGTTCCTGATTTTCAACCTTCTGTGGTATTACCACTTTAAATTCACTTCCAACTCCTGGTTCACTGGTAACTGTAATGACACCGCCCATCTGCTCTACTATGGCTCTGGCTATTGGAAGTCCGAATCCCAGTCCCCCCTCCTGTCTGTTGCGCTTTGAATCAACCTGATTAAAGCTTGAGAATATCTTTTCCATATCATGCTTATCAATACCTATTCCGGTATCTCTAATAGTAAAAGAAAGGTTTATTCCGTATGATTCACGCCTGTATCCGATTTTTATTACTATGCAGCCTACACTTGTAAACTTGACTGCATTGCTTAATATATTGCGGATCACTCTCTTGATCTTTGTCTCATCACCTATCAATTCACATGGTATTGAGCTGCTGCAGTCCACGATTATTTCTATGCTTTTATCTTTTTTTAGGGAGTATGCATAATTTACAATGTCATTAACAGTCGAATCTATACTGTATTTTACTTCATTTATTTCGTATTTACCTGTTCTTAAATCAGAAAAATCTATCAGATCATCTACTATGGTAGTCAGCCGTTTACATGATAATTTTATATTTTCTACATTTAATCTGGTACTGTCTGAGAGCTCATCCCTTAGTACAATTTCACTCATTCCGCTTATTGAATTTATCGGTGTACGGATCTCATGGCTTACATTTGCCATAAAATCGTCCTTGCTGCTCTCTGCTTCCTCTAATTCTTCAGTTATCCTTTCAAGCTCCTTTTTTCTTCTAAGCTTCCTTACGTCCCATAAATGGACATATAAAAGTATCATATAAGAGTTCCCGATCGGCACAAGAATATCATATACATCATCAACTGAATTTATTGTAAATGACTGCCGTATCACCGCATGGTAAAAAACTATGACCGTAAGAGTAATGGCAGGATATAGCATTAAACTATCTATATCATAAAAGCCTATCAGCACGATCTGCGCTATGAGCGGCACGATCACGGGACCTATCTCACCATAATGTATCGAATAGATCGATATGCTTATCATTATAAGTATAGTATTTATCCGTGCCCGTCTCTCATACTCAAAATAAGATCCTACATAAAAAATAATCGTTGCAGCAGCTTCTATAAGCATAAATGTCGGTATCCACGTATTCCATCTGAGTTTTATAGCACTAAATATCATAAAAGAATAGTTTATGATAAGCATTATGAGAATGATTCTTTCAGTATTCCTTTTTTGCTTTAACTCTTTTAGCATACATCCTCCAAAAAAACCGGTGTCTCATATATGACACCGGTTATAATCCATTAATACTTTCCAAATCCCTCACCAAGTGAAATAATCTGCTCATTTGGATTATTCTTTGATTCATATTTATCCTGATTATTTTCAGTTACTGCTGTCTGAACCTGTTTAGCCGCATCTCCAAGATTATAAATTGAGAGCATATCTCTCATATGTATAGCCTGGCCTGATAATTCCTCACTTGCTGCCGCACACTCTTCACTAGTAGCCGAATTAGTCTGGACTACCTGTGATACCTGATTTATCGCCTGATTGATCTGTGCAACTGCAGTTGCCTGATAGTTTGAAGCCTCTGCAATATTGTTTACGATCTTCTCGCTCTGTGTAACACCATCTGTTATCGATACAAGTGCCTGGGCCGTGTCATCGGCAATCTTAGATCCTGCTTCAACCTTTGTGATAGAGCTTTCAATAAGTTCTGCCGTCTCTGCTGCTGCGGCGGCACTCTTTGCTGCAAGATTCCTTACTTCCTCTGCAACAACCGCAAATCCTTTTCCGGCATCTCCTGCTCTTGCTGCCTCAACTGCTGCATTAAGTGCTAATATATTAGTCTGGAAAGCAATATCATCTATCACTTTAATAATCTTTGAAATGCTTTCTGATGACTTATTTATATCGTCCATGGCACTCATCATGCCTTCCATCTGCTCATTACCTCTGTTGACATAATCAATGGCATTATGCATAAGCTCTGATGCTTCTGTTGCATTTGTAGCATTTACCTTTGTCTTTTCTGCTATATCTGTTATTGAAGAGGTGATCTCCTCTATTGCACTTGCCTGTTCTGTAGATCCCTGTGCCAAAGCTTCACTTGCGCTTGCAACCTGTGATGAACTTGTCATGACCTGATATGCGGACTCGTTAATATTTGATAGGGCATTCTGGTTCTTTGCGACCATTTTCTTAAGGGCATATCCAAGCTGATCCTTATCACTTCTAGGCGTGATAGTAATGGTCAGATCACCATTTGCAACTGCTTCTGCAAGCTCTGCCTCTTCTTTCTGTGCTTCAATAAGCTTTTTGTAATCTAAAATCAATCTGCCAAATTCGTCATTTTTTATTTCACCCATGTCTACATCAAGGTTTCCTGCTGTAAGCTCATGTGTTATTTTGCTTACTTTCTCAAATCCTATTCTGAACCCTCTGATAAAGCTGATTGTTGTTATACCCATAAATACAATGGCTATAAAAAGCATTGCGCCCATGAATACGTGATAATTCTGCGTATATTTTACCGGATTTTCTGCTGCAAGCTGGTTATTTGAAAATAAATAGCCCTGCACTATCACAAGCAATATTATTAAATCTGCTACCAAAAATGTAATTATCAATTTGTTTCTGTAAGATGTACCTTTCATCTTTACTCCTCCTTATCCTCTGTTTCATCTGCATTCATATCGTTTACCTGTTCTATAAGTGCTGTATCTTCATCATTTAAAAGCCGTTCCGGATCAAGTAATAATTTTACCTCATCCCCGACCTTTCCTATTCCATATACGTATTTGTTCTGTGACCTGTCAGCTTTGCCTATCTTGGGATTTGGAAGGATATTTCCCTCTGTTATCTCAACCACCTCTGCGATTTTTTCGACTATAAGCCCAACCACAAGCTCCTTTACATTTAATACGATTATGCATGTTCTGTCATTATATTCAAAAGGCTCCTGCTTAAACCGTATTCTTACATCGATTACCGGTATTATCTTTCCTCTTAAGTTGATAAGCCCTTTTATGTACTCTTCTGTCTCTGGGATTTCAGTTATTTCCTGATAAACTATTATCTCATTTACATATTCGATTTTTATTCCGAAATACTCATTTCCAGATTTAAAAGTAACATATTTGTCCTTTTGTGAATCGTTATCTGCCATAAGCTTTGTCCTTTCTTTTATTCTGTAATTCCTCCCGGATCTAAAATAAGTGCTATACTTCCATCTCCCAGCTGTGTACATCCGGAAAGTCCTTTTACCTTTTTGATGTATTGAGGGATAGGTTTGACAACGATCTCCTGTTTTCCAATGAGTGTATCTACAAAAAGGCATATATGCTTACCCTCAACCTCAAGGATCACCATCATTCCCTCTTCTACATTTTCCTTTGCATCTTTTATATGATACCATTTTGAAATGCGCCTTACAGGATAGACATCCCCTCTTATCATAACACTTTCTGTGCCGTCCGGATCGCAGATCATCATATCCTTTTTAACACTTACAAATTCCTTTACAACGCCGGCTTCTATAACAAAATTTGAATTTCCGACTTTCATCACTATTCCGTCTACGATCGCAAGTGTAAGCGGTATCTTAAGATTCATCGTGCTTCCGTGACCCGGATCACTTTCTATCTCAAGGTTTCCCCCTATCTGCTGGATATTTGATACTACTACATCCATTCCTACACCTCTGCCGGAATATTCCGTCACTTTTTCATTTGTCGAAAATCCCGGCAGCGTTATAAATTGATATACTTCTTTATCAGTGTACGCCTCATCCGGTTTTGCCGGGTCAAGAATTCCCTGCTTTCTGGCTTTCGCCATGATTTTTTCCCTGTCAAGACCGGTTCCGTCATCCGAAACACTTATCCATACCTTTCCGGATTCAGTCTTTGCTGATAACGTGATTGTTCCCTTCGGCTCCTTGCCGGCTGCAATTCTTTCCTCTTTTGATTCGATACCATGGTCAACAGAATTCCTCACAAGATGCATAAGCGGATCTGAAATATGTTCTATGATATTTTTATCAACCTCAGTCGTGTCACCTATCATTTCAAAATTAATATCTTTTCCAAGCTTTCTTGACACATCAAATACTATTCTGTTCATCTTCTGGAATGTATTTGTAAGAGGCACCATACGCATCGACATTATGACATTCTGAAGATCTGTAGATATTTTTGACATCTGTGCCGCAGCCTTATTAAAGTTATCAAGCCTAAGCCCCGGAACTTTAAGATCCGGATTCTGCAATACTACCGACTCAGAGATCACGAGTTCACCTATCAGATCCATAAGCATATCCATTTTATGGATATCTACACTTATAAACGCAGTTTTATCGGCTTTTACCTTTTTATCTTTAGCAAGCTTTTTACCTTTTCCCGGCTTCTTTGATGAAACTACATAATCACCCGGTGCTGGAGTTTTTGGTTTTTTATCTTTTGCCTGTTCCGCTGCATCTGCCTTTGCTTCGATATCTTCAACAGATGAATCTAAATCTATTTTTAGCGGTTCTGTGATATTCTCTCCAAAACCATGTTTGTAATCTTCCTGCGTACATTCATATATGTCTACTTTTTTTATATCATATCCGGGTTTGATAAGTTTCTGGATTTCTTCTTTCTCCTTTGAGGTCTTAAGAAGAATCTTGAACCCATCTTCTATTATCTTTTGCGCTGTACCCTCATCTGATACAATATCCTGTGGATCATACATCATCTCTGCTGCAAGCGCTTTAAGAGAATATACCACCTTATATGCATGAACATTTGCAAGTTCTATCTCCGGATAATATTCTATAAATATCCTGTAATAATGGTAACTGTTTCCGGCTACGACAGGTGGAATATAAAACTGCTGCTTTGAGTTGTCCTGAACTTTTTGTGGTTCTGTTTTTTCAGTTTTGCCTGATGTGGAACCATTTTCTTCCTTTATTTTTGAAAGGAATTTATCAAGTTCAGCAATTATCGGTTTTGAATCACCATCTGCCTCATCACCATTCTGGATCTTATCCATCTCTTCGGTTATAAAATCTGCCACTGTCAGGACATGCTCTACGAGTTCAACATGCGGAACATTTTGCGGATGAGATTCCCTCAAATAGTAAAATACATCTTCAAGTTTATGAGCTACTGCCGTAATGTCATCATACATCATTATCGCTGATGATCCCTTTATCGTATGCATTGTACGGAATATCTCATTTATGCTGTCTTCATCAAAATACTCCTCATCTTTTTGTTCTAACACAATCTCCTGCAGATTCTCAAGAAGCTGTGTGTTTTCAAAAAGATATGTGTCGAGCATATCCTGAGTATTAAACTCAATACCCATTAGATTTACGCCTTTCTTTTATCTTTAGTCTATAAGTCCGATTTTTTTCAGTGCCTGTTCAAATCTGTTCTGGTCAATAGGCTTTCCAGAGTAAATAGTGCATCCGAGATCAAATGCCATCTTTACATTTTTTTCTTCGTTTAATGCTGTTGCCATAATAACCTTGACCTGTTTATCTTCCGGGATATTCTTTTCTTTTTCAAGATTTCTTATTCCCATAAGTGCCTGATATCCGTCCATAACAGGCATCATTATGTCAAGGCATACAAGATCATATGGTTCCCCTTCCTCGAGTGCAAGCATAAAAGCGTCTACTGCCTCCATCCCATCAACCGTAACATCACATTCACCATATTTTGACAGAAAACTTGCCATAAATTTTCTTGTAACAAAATCATCTTCTGCAAGTAAGATCTTCATATTTTTTCTCCTTATCTCTGATTTAATAATGTATATGTTTTCTTTGCAATATCTGAAAGCTTCTCCTGATACATAACCGCACCAAGATCATATGCAACCTTTGGCATTCCGTATACAATGCAGGATGCTTCATCCTGTCCTATTGTTCGTGCTCCATTCTTTTGCATTTTTAAAAGCCCTTTTGCACCATCTCCACCCATTCCAGTAAGGATTATCCCTATTGCATGGGCTCCGGCGGCGTCTGCCACCGAATTAAAAAGCACATCGACCGATGGACAATGTCCATTGACCTTTTCACCTTTTTTCAGGACAACCTTATAATTGTCCCCTACCTTAACTATACTCATATGTTCACTGCCACCCGGAGCGATAAGCACCTGCCCGGGAGCAACCATATCACCATTTTTTGCTTCTTTAACCTTTACCCTGCTTTGACTGTCAAGTCTGTTTGCATACATTTCTGTAAATCCCGGCGGCATGTGCTGTACGATAACCGTTCCCGGGATATCCGTTGAAAAATCCCTTATAACCTCAGCAATTGCTTCGGTGCCTCCTGTCGAGGCTCCTATTGCTATTATATCAATATCTGACCTGACTGATAAGTGCTGATCTGCAGCAAAAGCGACCGGCTTTTTATATCTGCTGACATGCGCTGTTGAAGCGACTTTTATTTTTACAGGGAGTTCGCTGCATAAAAAGTTTCTAAGCTGTTCTCTTTCTGTAACCTGTGGTTTTGCCACAAAGTCTACAGCGCCCGCTTTCATTGCATCAAATACTTTTTCACTGAGTGCACTAATTATAACAACCGGGAGTGGATACTGCGGCATTAATTTTCTTAAAAATTCCAGTCCACTCATTCTTGGGAGTTCTATATCAAGTGTCATCACATCCGGCCTGTATTCTATTATCTTATCTCTTGCTTCAAATGGATTTGATGCTGTGGCAACCACTTCGAGTGCACTGTCCTGGTTAAGTCCCTGCACAAGCAGATTTCTAAAGACCAGTGAGTCTTCAACCACCAGTACCCTAATTTTTCTCATATCAAAAAACCTCTTATTTCCTAAAGATTGCCGGCGAAACCAGTTTAAATGGCACTGCCTGTCTGTTTATTGTCTCTGTTTTTCCGAGGAAAAGATATCCCCCCGGCTCAAGACAGTCATATACTTTTTTAAGTATCTGCAGCTTTGTATTATCATCAAAATATATGAGCACATTCCTTAGAAAAACAACATGCATTTTTCTTTTTAATGGAAATGGTGACATCAGATTAAATTTTCTATACAGTACTTCGCATTTTAATTCATCTGTAACCCGGTAACAGTCTTCCCCGGGTACAGCCTTAAAGAATCTTCTTTTCCAGGCATCCGGCAGCGGTGCGATCTGCTCCGATGTATATACTCCGCGGATCGCTTCTGTAAGTATGGCTGTTGACACATCTGTCGCAAGTATCTGTGTGTCCCATTCATTTTTTTCAAGTCCGAAATAGTCAAGCAGAACCATTGCTATCGTATATGGTTCCTCCCCTGACGAAGAAGCTGCGCACCATATACGAAGATCTTTATTTATAGCTTCCTTTTTTTTAAGCCACGGAAGCACTTCTTTTCTGAGGTAATCAAAATGTTCGGATTCTCTCATGAAATATGTATGGTTCGTTGTAAGTATATCGACAAGCTTCTTTTCCATTTCTCCGCTGACATCTGACTCTAACGCATCCATATACTGGCTGTAGCTTAAATAACCATTCTGTCTGACATAGTTTTCAAGTCTTCCTTCAACTATCGTCTTTTTATGACTCATATCTATCCCATATCTAAGTTTAAGGTAATCTCTTATTCTTAAAAATTCTTCCTCTGTCATGATCCTGTCCTGCTGCACATCATTTAAACTGCTTTGATACTCTCCTGCAGATATCAAATACTGCCGAATTGAATTTAGTTCCTGCTTCCCCCTCAAGAATTTCTATTGCACTTGCCCTTGTAAACGCTTTCCTGTATATTCGTTCTTCCGTAAGCGCACAATATGCACTTACAATAGCAACGATCTGTGCCGATAAAGGTATCTCATCTCCACTTAAGTTCTGTGGATAGCCTGTCCCATCCCAGTTCTCATGGTGAAAATTCGCTATATCTATAGACATTTGTACAAAATCATTATAATCACCCTGTTCCTGCACATCTTTTAATATCTTTGCTCCAACAGTTGTATGGGTTTTCATTACTTCCTGTTCCTTTTCGGTAAGACTTCCGTTTTTTTGCAATATCCCTGATGGGATGGCAACGTTTCCTATATCGCAAAGCGGTGCTGCCAGCTCGATCGTTTCAATAAATGAATCAGATATACGGCTTTCAAATATCGGCGAAAGCTGCATTGCCTGTGCCAGGATCTTGCTGTTGTACTGTAATCTGTTCATATGGTTAACGTCATATGAAGAATTTTCCCTAGCCACACGGCTTAACGCATAAAGCACATTTTTCTTTTCCTGCTCCATCTGCTTTAACTGTTCCTGTATAGAGGATGCAAGCTTTCTGTTTACATTCTGCAGTTCCTGGTTCATGTCTGCCATTTTAAGGTGCACCATGACACGCGCCTGCACAACCTCATGTATAAAAGGCTTTGTTATATAATCCTCGCCACCTATCGAAAACCCCTTTATGATATCATCCGGTTTATCAAATGCAGATATAAATATTATTGGGATTTTTCTTGTGACTGGATCATCCTTTAAGATCCTGCACAGCTCATATCCGTCCATCTCCGGCATTGCCACATCAAGCAATATCAGATTTGGCTTGATCTTTTCCATGATCTTTAATGACTGCACACCATTTTCTGCAAGTACAGGCAAATGCCCCATCTCTGAAATTATATTTCTGAGTACAAATCTGTTTGCCTCAACATCATCTACAATTAGTATTTTTTTCTGATCATCCATGACGTCTCCTCAACCTATAACTCACATAGTTCCTTTAATGTATTATATTCATCAACTGATCTATCATAATCAGCTTTTTGAACTGCCATCTTCATTCTAAGCGCAGCAACCTTTATATCCTTAGGTGCCTGTATGGTCAGTTGTTTTATAGAATTAGAAAAATTCTCTGCTTTCTCCCAGTTTTCCATTTCAAGGCAGAGAATAAGTTTCGACATATGTTCATCAAGTTCCTTTCGGTTTTCTTCGCTGCCATATATATATGCCTTTTCTATTTCATCATCGGCACCAAGTGCTTCATGGATATTTTTTGCATAATTATTATCTACCGGAAGCTTAACTTCAGCTGTTTCTTCTTCAGGCGTTTCTACCCATATAGAAAAAGAAAACATCGTTCCTTTATTCAGTTCACTGTCTACGGTTATATGCCCGCCCATGAGATCCACCAGCTGTTTTGAAATATTAAGTCCTAGTCCTGTTCCACCATATTTTCTTGAGACAGATGCATCCACCTGTGAAAAGCTTTTAAAAAGCTTATCTTCATCAGATTTTGCTATTCCAATCCCTGTATCAAGTACAATAAAAAAAAGTTCTATCCTGTTTTTCTCCTGGGCGGTCATCAAAGCCTCAAGTGAAATTTTGCCGACATTTGTAAACTTGCACGCATTAGAAAGCAGATTATTTAATATCTGTGATATCCTAAGCTCATCACCTATTACAAATTCCGGTATATCCGGCGATATCGTGACAAAAAACTTAAGCCCCTTTTCTGTTATTTTAGGCATATGCGTTGATTTCACATAATCGATCATATTCCGGAAGTTAAACTTTCTGTTTTCAAGTGTAAATTTTCCAGCATCAAGCTTTGAAAAATCCAGAATACCATTTATCAGTTCATTCATAGCACCACAACTTTTAGAGATTGTATTTAACAGTCCTATCTTCTTCGGATCAGATTCATTTTCAAGCAGAATATTTGTGTTTCCAAGAATCCCGTTTACCGGTGTCCTTAGTTCATGAGTTACATTTGCGACAAACTCTGTTTTAACTTTTGCTGTCGCTTCCGTCTCTTTCCGTGCAATTTCTGCTGCCTTTTCAAGTGCATACTGATCTGATATATTCCGTATCATAAGAACATGTGGTGATATCTGGCTATCCGTCTTTATTGCCTTTACCTGTGCACGGAAACAGGTCTGATTTGACCGATATATCATCATTTGTCTAATCATGCCGTCATATGTGATTTCTGACATATCTTCATTCTGAAAAAGCCTGCTTACAGATGTTCCTATATCATTATCTGTGTACATAAGCTCTTTTCTGGCACTCTCATTCATCATTAGTATTCTTTTATCATCATCATATGACAGAAAGATCTCTATTGCACTGTTAATTATCTGCTCAAATAAATCTCTTTTTTCCATTTAAATAAACCGCCCTATTTATAATAGTATATTTGTACTATATTTACAAGAAACTATTACCTGATATTTTATCCTCTGCCATATCCTCAATATCTTCAAAGAATATAATATATTGCTTTCCGTCAGGTATGATTTCCTTTATCATAAAGCACTTATCTTTTTCTAACACATCCACAACTATTCCTGTATAGCTTATCCCATCAGATGTTTTAATGATAAGTGGGGTTTTAGGTAAAAATCCTTTATATTTTTTTATTGCTTCCTTTGCATCCATATGTGCCCCCTTTGCTTTCTATTTTAATACTTATGTACCATATTGTAAAATGTTTTTACCTTAAAAAATAAAATATATCTTTTCATATCGATGTTTTCAATTTAAAATAGTACTTATGATATCAAATCTAAGAAAGGGTATTGTTAATATGAGGAAAAAGATCAGTTTTTTATTATGTGTAATCCTTTTACTTACTTCCGGCTGCAGCCGCTACAATAAAAACGTCAGGTTCGGTGCTGCTGATATAGGTGGAATGTATTACACATTTGCAAACACATTTACACAGATTGCTTCGGATAATATTTCCGATTACACTTTTGAGGTTAAAGCCACTGCCGGCTCATCAGCAAATCTGCGCCTGCTGTCTGAAAATTATATAGAACTTGGCATAGCACAGGCTGACCTGATAAAAGATGCATACAATAAAAACGACAACATCCGTGCTATCGCTGCACTATACACAGAAGCCTGCCAGCTTGTAGTACGTGCTGATTCAGACATCACATCACTAAATGATCTGCAGGGGCGTACCATAAGCATAGGCTCAAGCGAATCCGGAACAGAATTAAATGCAACAAAAATCCTTGAATTTTCGGGTCTTCCTTCTGCAATAATAAATACAGAAAATATGGATTATACTGAGGCTGCCGATTCTCTTGAGTCAGGCAGGATAGACGCATTCTTTTGTACTGCCGGTATAAAAACCACGGTTATCGACGAACTTGCAAAAAAATGCGACATCCGCCTTGTTTCTATCGACGAAAACTGCATAAACAAAATGCTTCAATATTCTGATGCATACACAACATATACCATTCCAGCGGACACATATCCCGGGCAGACCGAAAATGTAGAAACAATCGGTGTAAAATCTGTACTTTTAGCATCAGATTCCATGTCTGATGATCTTGTTGAAAAGCTTACAGGATTACTCTTTTCTGAATCAAACAAGCTTCAGTATTCAGCTTCTATGGATCTTGAAATAGGGGATACTTTTTCTACCGAAGGTGTTCCGATTCCTTTTCATGATGGGGCTTTGAAATACTATGAAAAACACAATATCAAAACAGATAATAATTAAAAGCATAAGAAGAAAGGACAACCATGAAAATTCACTTAGACATGTACCAGACTCTTGCATTAGCTGTACTGGTTCTTTTACTTGGAAGTTTTCTCAAGAAGAAAATCAATTTTCTTGAGCGGTTTTGTATTCCCTCACCCGTTATCGGCGGGCTTTTATTCGCAATAATGACATGCATTTGTTACAGCACCCACATCGCAGAATTTTCATTTGATGATACACTGCGTGAAGTGTGTATGGTATTTTTCTTTACATCGGTCGGATTTCAGGCTAATTTAAAAGTATTAAAAAGCGGTGGAAAATCTCTTATTGTATTTCTTGCACTGGTAATTTCCCTTATAGTGCTCCAAAATCTTACCGCTGTCGGACTTTCAAAATTATTAGGCCTTGATCCGCTCATCGGCATGTGTACAGGCTCGATCCCTATGGTCGGAGGCCATGGTACAGCCGGAGCATTTGGACCTGTTCTCGAAGATTTTAATATAGCAGGTGCCACAACGATCTGTACCGCTGCTGCAACTTTTGGACTTATATTCGGAAGTCTTATCGGTGGTCCTTTGGGAAAACGCCTCATTGAAAAAAAGAAACTTCTTTCTACCATTTCCAATGAGGATGACAGCCTCTTAGTTGAAGACGAAAAAAAACATGAGCGTCACACAAATATGTACGCCGCTGCTGTTTTCCAGCTTATCCTTGCGATCGGACTTGGAACTATCTTTTCAATGTTTCTTACAAAAACCGGTCTTACGTTTCCGATATATATAGGGGCAATGCTTGCCGCAGCTCTCATGCGCAATATATCCGAATACTCAGGAATCGCCACAATTCACATGGGGGAAATTAATGATCTCGGTGGTATATGCCTTTCACTGTTTTTGGGCATGGCTATGATCACATTAAAATTATGGGAGCTTGCATCACTTGCTCTTCCACTTGTGATTCTTTTGGCTGCGCAGGTACTCCTCATATGTATATTCACATATTTTATCGAATTCAATATCATGGGACGTGATTATGATGCCGCCGTTTTAGTATCCGGTACATGTGGATTTGGAATGGGCGCCACACCAAACGCAATGGCAAATATGCAGGCTGTATGCGATAAATATGAGCCTTCCGTAAAAGCATATCTGCTGATTCCGCTGATAGGAAGCTTGTTTGCCGACTTTATCAACAGTCTTGTTATTACATTTTTTATTAATCTTATATAATCTATCAGGAGAACACTATGTTTAATTTTTTTAAAAAGAAGAAAAAACCATCTCAACATGAACGCGAGTATGATCTGACATACGATAATGTTGCTATTCCGGAAGTTCATACACATAAGGCTTACTGCGATGAAGACAATGTGGATGATGATTCACCAATCAGCTATGATAATGTTGCTATCCCGGAAGTTCATATCCGAAAGAAAAAATAAATTTAAAATATTTCTATCAAAAACAGCTGTCGGCATAATACAGTATAATATTTGTACTGTATTATGCCGACATTTATTATGATTTTACAATTGTATTTCATCGCCTTAGATGGTAAAATTGTAAATTGTCTGTTTATTTTTTATAAACATTTTATAAATTACCGAAAGGACTTTTACTAATGAACGAATTAAGACCAAAGCTCTTTGATGTAATGAAGGGCTACACTAAAGCACAACTTCTAAAGGATATCATTTCTGGTATAATAGTCGCTATTATCGCACTTCCGCTTTCTATAGCGCTTGCCATCGCCTCCGGTGTAGGACCTGAACAGGGACTTTACACAGCAATAATCGCAGGATTTTTTATATCCTTTTTTGGCGGAAGCCGTGTACAGATTGGCGGTCCTACCGCTGCTTTTGTCGTTATCATCTATGGGATCGTCGCACAATATGGAACAGACGGACTTATAGTCGCAACAATACTGGCAGGAATAATTCTTATCATCATGGGAATATGCCATTTCGGCTCACTTATCAAATATATCCCATACACGATAACAACAGGTTTTACCTGCGGTATAGCAGTTACACTTTTTGTCGGACAGCTTAAGGATTTCTTTGGACTTAGTATTAAATCTGTCCCATCAGAGTTCCTTGATAAGGTCATAGTATATGCTAAAAATATTAAATCTATAAATATTACTGCTGCACTCATCGGACTTTCAGCCATAGCGATCATGCTGATCTGGCCAAAGATAACCGACAAAATTCCTGGTTCACTTGTAGCCATAATAATAACAACTGCCATTGCATATTTTGCAAAACTTCCTATTAATACTATAGGCAGTGTGTACGGAGAGCTTAATTCGTCATTTCCTGCTTTTCACGTTCCTTCAATTTCAATGAACCTGATCCAGAAAATGCTCTCACCTGCTTTTACAATTGCAGTTCTTGCCGCTATAGAATCACTTCTTTCGGCTGTTGTGTCTGACGGAATGATCGGTGACACACATAAGTCAAATGCAGAGCTTATAGGTCAGGGACTTGGAAATATTTTTTCCGGATTATTTGGAGGAATTCCTGCTACAGGAGCGATAGCTAGAACCGCTGCAAATGTAAGAAACGGCGGACGTACTCCTATAGCCGGTATCGCACATTGCATTACGCTTACAATAATACTGCTCGTGCTTATGCCTCTTGCCGCATTAATACCTATGACGACTCTTGCCGCTGTACTTTTAGTTGTCGCAGCAAATATGGCAGATTGGGAATCATTTTTTACTCTCTGTAAGAGTGCTCCTAAAAGTGACATCATCGTACTTGTTGTCACCTTTTTCCTTACTGTATTTTTCGATCTCGTTGTTGCGATCGAAATAGGTGTTGTTCTTGCAGCCTTATTATTCATGAAGAGAATGGCCGAAACCGCAGATATAAAAGCGTGGAAATATACAGATTCACCTGATATCACACCAGGTGAGGCAGAAAAATTAAGAGATATACCACATTCGATAAGTGTGTTTGAAATATGCGGACCTATGTTTTTTGCCGCTGCAGACCAGATTTTAAACATCAACAGCAATCATCACACAAAAGTTGTTGTGATCCGTATGAGAAGCGTGCCTGCCATCGATGCCAGTGCCATGCGATCTCTGCACGAACTTGTAAGCCGAGCAAAAAAGAAAAACATAACCCTTCTTTTTTCACATGTAAACGAACAGCCTATGCATGTAATGGAGAAAGATGGTTTTATCGAATTACTCGGAAAAGAACATTTTCACAAGAACATAGTTGATGCTCTTGACTATGCTGAAAATCTTGTAAAATAGGGAATATGCCATAGTATACTTTCTGATAAAATAAAAAATGTGGGTGCCATCTAAGGGCACACCACATTTTTTTATATGTTATTAAAACTTCCCACACCAGTTTGTGTATGTTACTATTTACATCTCTTTAAGAACTCTACGATCAGTTTCCATACTTTTTCTGTCGAAGAAATGCTGAGTCTCTCATTAGGAGTATGGATATCAAAATTATCCGGTCCAAATGAAACACAATCGAGATTATCGATTTTTCCTGAAAGGATTCCACATTCAAGTCCTGCATGGATTGCCTCGAATACCGGTTCCTCATCAAAAAGTTCTCTGTAAACATCACTTATCGTATCTCTTATATCAGATTCTTTGACATACTCCCATGCCGGGTAATCACCGCTTACATTTACCTCTCCGCCTATAAATTCTGCAAGCATTGTAAGTTTGTCTAACAAGTCATCTTTTCTGGTCGATACAGAACTTCTTACAGATGCTATAACATTTAGTTTTTCCTCTGTAAGTTTTAAAATTCCTGCATTTAACGATGTTTCAACAAGTCCCGGCATAACCTGACTCATATTCTGAACACCGTTTGGCACATTTCTAAGATAAAAGATAACCTTTGTGAGTGATGTAAAAGAAAGAACCTGTTTTGAAACAACATCTTCGAATTCCAGTTCAACTTTTATATCCTTATCAGCCACACTATATTCTGCTTTAAATGCCTGATCAAGTTTTTTCACAGCTGATTCGAGCAGTTCCTTATCGGCCTGTTCTATCACGATATCCGCTGTACATTCACGTGGAATCGCATTATCTTTAAGGCCGCCCTCCATATTTGACAAGCCAAACTGCATCTGATCCATAAGGCTTTTTAAGACACGTCCCATGACTATATTTGCATTTGCATGCTCCTTATTGATCTCACTTCCTGAATGCCCTCCACAAAGACCTGTTACCTTTAACTTAGCCCCAAGTCCTTCTGCTGTAATATATGAGACTGGAATTGAAGTTTCTACTGTCATTCCTCCGGCGCAGCTTGTAAGAAAATGTCCCTCCTCGTCAGAGTCTATGTTTAACATTTTGTGGCCTTTAAGCATAGAAAGATCTATAGAATCTGCTCCAAGCATTCCTATTTCCTCGTCAACTGTTATAACAACCTCAAGGCGCGGATGTGCTATCTCAGGTGAATCCATTATTGCAAGCGCATATGCCACAGCTATTCCGTCATCACCGCCGAGTGTTGTTCCTCTTGCCTTTAAGAAATCACCATCTACATAAAGGTCAAGTCCATCCTTTTCAAAATCTATATCACAACCATTTTCCTTTTCACAGACCATATCCATATGTCCCTGTATGATCACAGGATCAGCTTTCTCATATCCCGCCGATGCCTCTTTAATGATCACGACATTGTTATATTCGTCCTGATAAAATTCGAGGTTTCTTTCTTTTGCAAAGTTAACAAGATAATCACTGATCGCCTTTGTGTTTCGTGATCCATGTGGTATAGCTGCAATCTCTTCAAAAAAATAAAAAACTTTATTTGGCTCTAAATTTTGTAATACTCTCATATTTTCCTCCCATTTTGAATAAATTGTGTTATGAAAAAATTTTTATTTATCTCTTTAATTATTTTATTTTGTATATATTATATATCAAATCCGCAATTTGTATCTGAAAGCTGCCGTATAGGCGTTATGCTATGGTTTGAACAGATTTTCCCAATCCTGTTTATATTTACAATATTTACTAATCTTCTTTTAGAATCCGGTATTTTGTATAATGTTTCCCAAAAGCAGCTTGTATTGATAGTGTATTTTCTAGGATGCATATTCGGATTTCCTATTGGCGCAAAGCTTACTGCTGATTTCGGTTCTAAAAATCTCATAGACAAAAAATATTATGAATTTTTGAGTGCTGTTTCAAATCATTTCAGCCTGCCATTTATAATAGCCTACACTATCATAAACCAGCTGAATATGGCATCATGCACTTTAAAAATACTATTCTGTCTATATGCTCCATCTGCGATCGCAATGATCGTTTTTGCTATAATAAAAAGGGACATCTCATCTGTCAATACAGCCTGCAATGGTCATAAAAATAAAAAAACAGCGCCAGGATTCAAGCTTGACACTCAAATCATTGACGCCGGCATAATAAACGGATTTGAAACAATGATAAAACTTTGTGCATACATTGTACTGTTTTCTGTAATCTCCCGTATCCCGCTCCAGTCTGCTGATTGCGATAATATGTTCTTATATATCATATTTGCCTCTCTTGAAGCTACAAACGGAATACATAATATCTGCTCTCTGCCTGTTACGTCATTCCTTAAATCATCAGTATGTATCGGGATATTATCCTTTGGCGGACTGTCATGCATATTACAGACACGTTCCATGTTTTCAGATCAAAGATTTAAAATACTAAAATATGTTATGTTTAAATTCATACTTACCTGTGCAAGCATCTTTTCATTCATATTTATAATGTAAACTGTTATTCATCACTATCAGAATCTGATGAAACGGAAATATTTGTCACTTCGATATCGCTATCATCTGCTTCATCCTCGTCAGATTTTGATTCTGTATCCTTAGACTGAGGCTTTGTATCTGCTTCCGGTGGGAAGAGCTGTGCTCTGTTCGATGATACAACATCTAAAAATTCCTGTAATGAATTAATAAGGTTATCATATCTGGCCTTTGAAGTCTCAATAGAGCCTGTGAGAATATCTTCTATACTCTTTAACTGGCTGTCTGTATATGCCATGGCACTCATTCTCAGGTTATTAGCCTCATTTGTCGCATTATCAAGTATTTCCTGAGCCTGTTTTGTTGCGATCTGAACGACCTCATTTGCCTGTGCATATGCCTGCTGCATAATCTGATGTTCACTTACAAGTTCATTTGTCTGTATCTGTGCCTGGGCAATTATCTGGTCTGCCTTAGCCTGTGCATCAGCAAGAATTGCTTCTTTGTTGCTTATTATCTTCTGGTATCTTTTAATCTCTTCCGGCGTCTTTGTACGGAGTTCTGTTAAAAGCTCTTCGATTTCTTCCCTGTTTACCAGAATCTTACCTCTGGAAATTGCCGAGGTCTTGCATCCATCTATATAATCTTCGATTTCTTCGATTATCTGTTCCATTCTGCTGCTCATAAAATACTGTCTCCTTATCTGGTATTTTTTGTTATATTGTATTTGGCATAAATTCTATCAATAAACTGTTCCGGAACGAATTTCGAAATATCGCCGCCATAAGAAGCAAATTCCTTTACTATTGTGGAACTCAGATACGAATAGTTAAGATTTGTAGTCAGGAAGATTGTTTCTATGCCACTATTTTGAACACTATTTGCCTGTGCAATCTGAAGTTCATATTCAAAGTCCGTCACAGCACGCAAACCTCTTATAATGATCGTTGCATTGATTTCCTTCATGTAGTCAACTAATAAGCCTTCGAAAGATCCCACCTCAACATTCGGTAAAGATGTGGTCATTTCTTTAATCATACTAACACGTTCTTCTAACGAAAACAACGATTTTTTTGCACTGTTATTTAATACTCCTATTACAAGTTTGTCCACTATTTTTGATGAACGCTCTATTATATCCAGATGTCCAAATGTGAGTGGATCAAAGCTGCCCGGATAAATTGCAGTTTTCATCTGTCTCTCCTATGCACGCTTTATAAATACGTGCTTGTTTGTCTTATATTTTTTTTCTTTTACGATGACATACCCCATATCAGACAGATAGTCAAATCCTGTTCTGTCAGAAGCCTCAACAACAATTATCGTATCCGGCTTTAAAATGCTGCTGTCCTTTAGTACTTCAAGCACATCACGTTCGAGCATTTTATCATATGGTGGATCCATAAATATAATGTCAAATGTATATTTTCCCTCAAGCGTTCTTATGGCAGTGATCGCATCTGAATTTATAAGTCTGCATCTGTCACCAAATTTTGTAAACCTGATATTATCCTCTATACATGCCGCCGACTTTTTGGCATTCTCGGCAAAAACAGCATAATTTGCGCCACGGCTTACTGCTTCAAGTCCGATCTGTCCGCTTCCTGCAAACAGATCAAGGAAATAACTCCCTGGCACATCACACTGCAGTACATTAAACAATGTCTCTTTTGTCTTATCTGTCGTAGGTCTTGTATCTCTTCCTTCTATCGTCTTAAGAGGAAGGCTTCTGGCACTGCCCGCAATTATCCTCATTAAAATTCTCCTATTTCTGGTCTTTTAATACATCTTTGTTTTTTAACATATAATCAATAAGTGATATTACCGTGAGCGCAAGTGCAACATATACAAGAATATTTGAAATCACATCCAGCACATCATTTTCGAGGTAAATATTAAATATTGTAAAAATTATCATAAGCATCTGGAATGTTGTCTTAAACTTGCCCCAGTAGCTTGCTGCAATAACTACTCCATTATCTGAAGCCACAAGTCTGAAACCACTTATAATAAATTCCCTTGCGATTATTATTATTACGATCCATGATGGAATAAGTTTAAGATCAACAAGGCATATCATTGCAGAGCAGACGAGAAGCTTGTCTGCCAGCGGATCCATAAATTTTCCGAAGTTAGTTACAAGGTTATATTTTCTGGCAATCTTTCCATCTGCCAAATCTGTAAGGCTTGCAATGATAAATATTACAAGTGCTATATAATTTCCATAGCCATCAAAAAAAGGGGCTAACAGAAAAATTACAAAAAACGGGATCATTATTACTCTAAGAATAGTTAGTTTATTTGGTAAATTCATATCAATTCTCCTATCAAATCATATTCATATGCTCCGGTAACCCTTACCTTTGCTATATCTCCTGTGACAAGTTCCTCATCTGAATTTATAAAAATATAACCATCCACATTCGGTGCATCCCTGTAGGTACGGCCTATATATGCATTTTCATCTGCCACTTTTCCTTCGATAAAAACATATAATTCTCTACCCTTCATTGTTTCATTTTTATCGAAAATAACTTCTTCCTGAAGCTCCATGACCTGTGCCTGCCAGTCAGACTTTACTTCTTCGTCTATCTGGTTGTCCATCACAGCCGCCTTTGTACCCTCTTCAGGTGAATAGGTAAAAGCACCAAGTCTGTCAAATTCCATATCATTTATAAATTGCATAAGTTCCTCATGAGCTTCCTGCGTTTCGCCTGGAAAACCACATATAAGAGTTGTCCTGAGTGTAATATCAGGGATTCTTTCCCTTAACATATTTATCTGCCCGATGAGTTCTTTTTTATTTGTCTTTCTGCCCATTCTCTTTAATATGTCATCATTACAATGCTGTATAGGCATATCAATGTAATGACATACTTTTTCATCATTTGCAATAGATTCTATGAGTTCATCATATATCTCTTCCGGATAACAGTACATAATTCTGATCCAGAACAGTCCATCTATCTCATTAAGCTTATCAAGCAGCAGATGAAGTGACTTTTTCCCATACAGATCCATTCCGTAAAGAGTCGTCTCCTGTGCCACAAGAATAAGTTCCTTGACACCTGAGCGTACAAGTGACTCTGCCTGTTCTATAAGATCCTCCATAGGTACACTTCTGTAGCGTCCGCGTACGGATGGGATGACACAATAGGTACAGTTTTTGTTGCAGCCTTCTGCGATCTTTAAGTATGCATAGTGTCCACCCGTTGTGATAAGTCTTTTTGTTTTTATCGTAGGAAGCCCTTCTAATGTATGAAGATTTTTATATGTCTTTTTTTCTAATGTCTGCTTTACAGCTTCAACGATCGAGTCATACGAATTAGTTCCCAGTATAGCATCTACTTCCGGGATCTCCTTGAAAATTTCATCGCTATATCTTTGTGCAAGGCACCCTGTTACTATAAGAGATCTGCATTTACCGGTATTTTTATACTGCGCCATCTCAAGAATAGTATTAATGCTCTCTTCTTTGGCATCACCGATAAAACAGCAGCTATTTACAATTATGATATCAGCCTCATTTTCATCATCTGTAAGCTCAATGCCTTCATTTGCAAGCATTCCTATCATAAATTCAGAATCTACAAGATTCTTGTCGCATCCTAGTGAAATGAATAATAATTTCATAAATCCTCTCTATGTTAAAAGGGAAGACCAAAGCCTCCCCTCGTTTAATTATTTTTCTTCTTCCGCCTCGTCATCTGATATGATCTTTACCTCACCGCGGTATAATTCCTCGACTGCGATCGATAAAGGTTTATTACATTTAGGTTTTGCAATAAGAGGTTCAGCTCCGTCAATTATCTGTCTTGCACGCTTGGCAGCAGCTATTACGATAGAATAACGGCTGTTTACAACAGGTTCCTCACCTATCTCAACATTATTATTTACAACTTTCATTAATTCTACATACGATGGATGTATCATAGTTATTCTCCTTTCGAAAAGCTTAAAAGCTCATTTTTCATTTCTTTTATAAAATCTATATTTGATGATATACGATGATTATCGTTTTTGTTGCTTAATCCATCATTTTTTATGATGTCATCCACAAGTTCTACACATTTATCTATCTCATCGTTAACCACTAAATAATCATAATTTTCTATTCCGAGCGATTCCTCATATGCCCTGCTAAGACGCTGCCTGCATACATCCTCACTCTCTGTGCCTCTTCCTACTAGACGATTTTTCAGTTCATCTGCACTTGGCGCACATACAAACATCAAAAGTGTATCCGGAAACCTTTGTTTTATTTTCAATGCTCCCTGTATTTCAATCTCAAGTATAACATTTTTTCCGGCATTTAACTGTTCTTCTACATATGATCTTGGCGTTCCATAATAATTGCTTACATATTTTGCATATTCAAGCAGCGCACCCTTTTGTATCATATCTTCAAATTCATCTGTTGTGACAAAGAAATATTCCCTGCCATGCTCTTCACCCGGTCTTGGATTTCTTGTAGTTGCAGAAATTGATAATGCATAATCTGATCCGAACTTTTTCATAAGTTCTTTCATTATCGTTCCTTTTCCTGCGCCTGAAAATCCAGAAAATACAACTAATTTACCCTTATCAGCCATTTTTATCCCTCTTATCTTTTATGTAAATATATTTAATGATCATTCGATATTCTGGATCTGCTCCCTGACTTTCTCAATATCTGTCTTCAAGCTTATTCCTATATCTGAAATCTTTAGATCATTTGACTTAGAAAGAATCGTATTTGCCTCCCGGTTCATTTCCTGGGCTATAAAATCAAGCTTTCGCCCAACACTTCCACCATCTTTAAGTGTATCTGATGCCGAAACAATGTGGCTTCTAAGTCTTACAGTTTCTTCATCAACACATATCTTGTCAGCAAATATCGTAACCTCCTGGGCAATTCTTGAATCATCTATCCCAGTGTCTCCAAGAAGCTCTTTTATTTTCTCTTCAAGCTTTAATCTGTATGCCTGTATTATCTGTGGAGAACGTTCTTCTATATAATCCACATATGAAAGCATATTGTCAAGCTTATCACACAAATCTTTTTTAAGATTTTCTCCTTCGATCATACGGCTGTCAACGAACTGTTCAAATGCAGCCCTGAGAGCCTTTTCTAGTCCGCTCCATAAAGCATCCTCATCGACCGGCTGTTCTTCCATGACAAGCACATCCGGATATCTCGATAAAGTACTTGCTTTTATATCATTTTCTATTTCAAACTGCTCAGACATAAGCTTTAAATATTTAAAATATTCCTCTGCAAGAGCTTTATTATAATTTATAGCGTAATTTGTCTCTGTAAAATCTTCATATGTGATGTATATATCTATTTTACCACGCTGTGTATATTCTTTCAAAAGAGTTCTTATAGAACTTTCAAAAAAATTCAGCTTTTTAGGCATCTTGATATTGACATCAAGATATCTATGATTTACGGATTTGATCTCCACTGTGAATTTACGGTTTTCATCCGCATACTCACCTCTTCCAAATCCAGTCATGCTTTTAATCATTCTGTTTCCTTTCCCTATGTGTGTTATTTGTTACTGTTTAATAATAAAAGACACACGCATAGATGATGTTATTATATAACTCCTTGAGATTTTCGTCAAATATATTTATAATTAAGATAATGTTATTTTTTGGAGGTAGTATTATGGCATTAGATGGAATTGTCATAGCAAATATTGTATCAGATTTAAACAAAAATATATTAAACGCACGTATAAGCAAAATAGCGCAGCCTGAGACTGATGAGCTTTTGCTATCCTTAAAAGGAAACAACGGATCATTTAAGCTGTCAATGTCAGCAAGTGCTTCCCTTCCTTTTATATACCTTACAGGCACAAACAAGCCAAGTCCTCTTTCTGCACCAACTTTTTGTATGGTACTACGAAAGCATATTGCTAATGGACGTATTGTTAAAATATATCAACCACATATGGAACGTATAATCAACTTTGAAATTGAGCATTTAAACGAGATGGGCGATCTTTGCAGCAAAACCCTCGTGCTTGAACTTATGGGCAAACATTCAAATATCATATTTGTGAATGACGATGGTATAATAATAGACAGTATCAAACGTATACCTGCATCACTTAGCTCTCTCCGTGAAGTTCTTCCCGGCAAAGAGTACGTCATTCCTGCCACACAGTCGGATCGTTTCAATCCGCTTAACGTGACAACTGACGACTTCGTTTCTATAATGAGATCAAAACCATGTTCACTTATAAAAGCGGTATATTCATCATTCTGTGGGATAAGTCCTCTTGTTGCAAGCGAGATCACATACCGCGCCGGAATCGACGGTGATCTGCCGTCCTCTGCTTATTCAGACACAGAGCTTATGCACCTTGCATCAAATTTTGTATGGATCATGGATGACATCAAAAATAATGTGTTTTATCCAAACATTGTCCGCAACGGCCGTGAACCAAAAGAATTTTCATCAGTAAAACTGACACAATATAAGGATCTTACATCTACGCAATATGATAACATTTCCGAGGTTTTGGAGATTTATTATGCCGAGAAAAATACTTATACCCGTATACGTCAGAAATCTGTGGATCTCCGTAAACTAGTAAATACCATACTAGAAAGAGATCAGAAAAAATATGTGCTGCAGCAAAAACAGCTTAAAGATTCAATGAAACGTGAAAAATATAAAGTTTACGGTGAGCTTATAAATGCATTCGGTTACAGTCTGCCTGAGGATGCCAGATATCTTGAGGCTCCAAACTATTATGATGATAATAAGATCATAAAAATCCCGTTGGATCCAACACTTAGCGTTTCAGAGAATTCACAGAAATATTTTGATAAATATGGAAAAATGAAAAGAACCTCCGAAGCCCTTGAGGAACTTCTTGTAGAAACAAAATCTCAGATCGACCATCTTGAATCTATCCAGAATTCTCTGGATATTGCGCAAAATCAGGACGATCTTGAGCAGATACGTCTGGAACTTGTTGAATCAGGGTTCTTAAAAAAGAACCGCAATTCAAAAAAGCTTAAGATCAAAAGTAAACCTTTTCATTACATTTCATCTGATGGCTTTCATATGTATGTCGGCAAAAATAATTACCAGAATGACGAGCTTACATTCAAGTTTGCAACAGGGAATGATTGGTGGTTCCATGCGAAAGGCATGCCAGGTTCACATGTGATAGTAAAATCTGAAAACAAGGAGCTTCCTGACAGCACCTTTGAGGAGGCCGGACGCCTTGCAGGCTATTACTCCAAAGGAAAAGGCAGCGATAAATTAGAAATCGACTACCTGCAGAAAAAAAATGTTAAAAAACCAAACGGAAGTGCCCCGGGATTTGTTGTCTACTACACCAACTACTCTCTTACCATCGCACCCGACATTGATGGTATAAGGGAAGCTGATGACTGATAATATAAAACAGGCGTCCCTGTTCTTCCATACCGGTCGTAGAAGCCAGATCTAAGCTCTGACGATCTGCGACCGGTATTTTTTAGTCTGATATCCTTATAAATTCATTCGCTTTAGCTGTACGTTTTCAAATTCCTTCATTTTGCGTTTTAAAATAATATGATCTTCCTCTTCAAGGTCAGGATCTTTATCCAATATATCGTCCACAGCCTCCGATGCAAGCTTTAACACATCTGCATCCTGATATATGTCTGCAAGTGAAAACACCAGATCTCCGCTCTGCCTTATCCCAAAGAAATCTCCCGGACCTCTTAATTTTAGATCCTCGCTTGCTATTTTAAATCCATCATTTGAATCATTTAATATTTCAAGACGCTTTTTCGATTTTTTCGAATCTGAGCTGTTTATAAATATGCAGTACGATTGCGCATCGCCTCTTCCGACACGGCCCCTTAGCTGATGCAGCTGTGCAAGCCCAAATCTATCCGCATTTTCTATAAGCATAACCGTTGCATTCGGTACATTAACCCCGACTTCAACCACAGTTGTCGACACAAGCACCTGTATTTTATTCTGGGAAAACTTAGTCATTATCTCATCTTTCTTGCCGCTTTTCATCTTTCCGTGAAGCATCTCTATATGTATATCTTTTGAGAGAATTGACTTAAGCTTTTTTGCATATTCTGTCACATTTTCTCCATCCATATTTTCGGATTCCTCCACAAGCGGGCATATAACATACGCCTGATATCCGTTATTTACCTGTTCTTCTATAAAGTCGTACGCTTTTGGACGATATGTAGTATTAACAACACAGTTTTTTATCGGCTTTCTTTTTGCCGGCACCTCATCTATCACAGAAATATCCATGTCACCATATAGTATTATTGCAAGCGTTCTCGGAATAGGGGTTGCACTCATAACCAGAATATGCGGTTTTATCCCCTTGTGCGAAAATGTATCCCTCTGCTTTACGCCAAATCTGTGCTGTTCATCAGTTATAACAAGAGAAAGATTACTAAAATCCGCCTTTTCCTGTATAAGTGCATGGGTACCTATTATGAGTGCGTTTTTTTCATTCTGCATCCGCTCATAGGCTGCCCGCTTCTGTTTCTGGGTCATTGATCCCGTAAGCAGTATTACCGGACTTTCAAGACCAAACATTTTAACAAGACCACAGAACGATTCATAGTGCTGATTTGCAAGCACCTCAGTAGGTGCCATTATCGCTGACTGGTATCCGCACTGCGAAGCCCATGCCATAAGAAGAAATGCTACAATAGTCTTTCCGGATCCGACATCTCCCTGTATAAGTCTTTGCATAACAAAAGGGCTTTCCATATCTGCTACTATTTCGTCTATAGCCCTCTTCTGGGCGCCTGTAAGCTCATATGGAAGTTTATCTATCAATCCTGTCACAAACTTTGGATTCTCAAAAACAAAATCATTTTTTTCTTTTATCTGTTTTTCCTTCCGATAACGCATTCCCATTATAAAAAGGAAAAATTCATCAAAAACAAGCCTCTTTCTTGCCTCAATAAGTGCCTCCATGCTGTCCGGAAAATGGATTTCCTTTAACGCATAATTATATTCACAGAATCCGTTTTCACTCCGCACACAGACTGGAAGATAATCCGCTGCAAGTTCTTCATTATTCAACGCCTCTTTTACAGTTTTTGATACAAGATTATTTGACACACCCGATACAAGTGGATAAACAGGCTGCAGATTTTTCTGCAGCTGTATATATTTTTGAACATCATATATTACAGGCTGTTCCATTGTATATTTTCCGTTTTTGGGTTTTACCTTACCATAAAAAACCAGATGTCTCCCCATGGTAAATTCATTTTTAAGATACGGCATCCTATACCATGTAAGCTTTATCATATGCCCTGCACTTCCGATATCCAGCAAAGTAATGATCATGTTCCTTGTCTTTTTTGTAACTGCACTTCTTTTTATAACGGCATGGACTGCATAATGTTTATCCTCATCAAAAGAACTTATCTCATCAATATCCTGTATTTTAGGAAACTGTATATAATTGCGGGGAAAATGAAGGAGTATATCACCTACAGTGTATACTCCCATCTTTTCAAACAGATCTTTTGTCTTTTCCCCGACACCTTTTATCTCAGTAACCGGTGAATCTGCATTCATATCTGCTCCTTATATTTGATTATATGGACTATTCTACCGAAATAACATAATAATAGATCGGCTGTCCTCCATCATTTACCTCAACTTCGACATCAGGGTATTTTTCTTCTATGGCAGATGCTATTTCTTCTGCTTTTTCCTCTGATGACTCACTTCCGAAATAAATACTTACAATTGCAGAATCCTCATCAACCATAGCATCGACCATCTCAAGAGTTGTCTGTTTTAAGTCTTTTCCAACAGCAAGTATAGACTTATCGCCAATTCCCATATAGTCGTCCTGTTTTATCGTTTTTCCGTCAATCTCTGTATCTCTTACGGCATATGTTACCTGTCCGGTCTTTACATTTTCGATCTCAGCCATCATCTGTTTTTTGTTTTCCTCAACCGAATGGTCAGGAATATAGTTGACAAGCGCTGTGATTCCCTGTGGAATAGTCTTTGTAGGGATAACTATTATCTGCTTATCCTCAACAAGTGAAACTGCCTGATTAGCTGCCATGATAATATTTTTGTTGTTAGGAAGTATAAATACGCTCTTTGCGTTTACTTTTTCGATCGCATTTAACATATCCTCAGTACTTGGATTCATTGTCTGACCACCCTCTATAATGTAGTCTACACCAAGTCCTTTGAATACCTCATTCATTCCTTCACCGATCGAAACAGAAATAAATCCCATCTCTTTTTCCGGCTCTTTGGCTTTCTGCTCTTCTGCTGCCTGCTCTTTTGCAAGTTTTTCAGATTCCTTTATAAGTTTTTCCTGATGCTCCTCACGCATATTATCGATCTTTATCCTGCTTAAGGAGCCGTGCTTTAAAGCTTCCTGAAGCGCAAGTCCCGGATCATTTGTATGTACGTGGGTTTTTACTATCTCATCATCTGCCACTACAACAATAGAATCACCTATAGACTCTAAAAATGCTTTATACTTTAACTCTTCCTTGTCAGAGAGTGGATTATTCAATACAATGATAAACTCTGTACAATATCCGAATTTGATCTCAGCCTCTGTCTCAGCTGTTATCTTTTCAGGTGAAGCGCCTGATGATACTCCCTCTATAGAATAATCAATTTCTTTTCCGAGTAATGCATCATTTGCACCCTTTAACACCTGGACAAGACCCTGTCCGCCGGAATCAACAACACCGGCCTGTTTAAGTACAGGAAGCATTTCTGGTGTCTGGTTAAGAACATATTCTGCATGTTTTATAACTTCGTCCGCAAAAAATACAAGATCATCAGTCTGTTCTGCAAGCTCTAAAGCTTTATCTGCTGCACCCTTTGCAACTGTAAGTATCGTACCCTCTTTCGGCTTCATAACTGCCTTATATGCAGTCTCTACCGCTTTCTGGAACGCTTCACATACTATAGTAACATCAAGTTCATCATATTCCTTTATAACTTTACAGAAGCCCCTGAAAAGCTGTGATAAAATAACACCAGAATTTCCTCTTGCTCCACGGAGTGATCCTGAGGAGATTGCCTTTGACAATGCAGCCATTGTAGGTTCAGTAAGTGAGCTTACTTCCTTTGCCGCTGACATTATTGTCATAGACATATTTGTACCTGTATCACCATCTGGAACCGGGAAAACATTAAGCTCGTTTATCCAGTCCTTTTTCGAATCAAGATTCTTTGCTCCTGCAAGAAACATCTTTGCAAGCAGTTTAGAATTAATACTTGTGATTTCCACTTTGTAATCCTCCTTAGTCAATCACCCTTACGCCTTCGACGTATATGTTGATTTTCTTAATTTTCATTCCCGTAAAAGATTCTACCTTATATTTTACTGTTTCAATAAGGTTGTCAGAAACTGTGCTGATTGAAATTCCATAAGCTACAATTACATGGAAATCAATTATAATCTCATTATCTTCATCAACTTTTACATTTATTCCATGATTTAAGTAGTCTCTTTTTAAAAGCTTAACCAGACCATCCTTCATGTTCACAGCAGCCATGCCTACTATTCCAAAGCACTCAACTGCAACAGATCCTGCATATTTTGCAATAACATCTGCATCAATATAAATTTGTCCGTACTGGGTATCCATTTGTCCCTTCATAATATATACCTCCATCAAGTTGTGACGTAGCTAATGTTATTATACCCGTTTTTAAATAAAAAGCAAATATTTTTATATTTTATCCTTGCAATATGGTTTTTAATCTGATAGAATACATTTGTTGTGAGCTTGGAGTATATCTAAGCTTAGTGAAATGCAAGGAGGTGCAATATCATGGCAAAATGTGCAATTTGTGAAAAAGGCGTTCATTACGGAAACAATGTAAGCCATTCTCATAGAAGATCAAATCATGTTTGGAAATCAAACATTAAAAAAGTTTCTTGCAAGGTCAATGGAGTTCCACAGAAGTTATATGTATGTACTTCATGCTTAAGATCAGGCAAAGTTGAGAGAGCTTAATTTTTAAATCTTTCGAAATTATTAAAAGGACATCCGCCGGATGTCCTTTTTTATTATTGTTTTAATATGTTATTCTTCCTGTTCCTTATCATCAGCTATATCATCAAAATCTATATCATCATTGTCAGAACCCTTGGATGTAAATTTATTTATAACATCAGGAACCATATCAAGTATTTTTGTCATACTATCCTGATTTTTGACATTTACAAGCTTTGTCTGCCCATTCTGGATCACAAGTACTGCACTTGGCTGTATTTTTCCTCCCATACCGCCTGCTCCGTTATTTTTCTTTTCCCCGGAAAATGCTCCTGCTGCCACACCAAACGAAACATCGACAAGCGGAAGGATTATTGTATCACCTATATTGATTGCCTCACCTACAACTGTTTTTGTTGTGATAAAGCTGTCCATTCCCTTAAAAAGTGACTCTACGGTATTATTAAAACTATTGTCTGCCATTATTATACATCCTCCTTATTTAGTAATTTTATTATATAATCTGCGGCAATTCTTATCAAGCATGATCCTTATTACAGCTCCAAGCACAGATATCACAAATATGTGTCCACTTATATCAAACACGCCTGCAGCATATGCCTCTTCACTTTCAAAGTCGCATTTTATATTCCATTTATTTTTATAACATACCGGAAACATTGCAATTATCCCAAGTGCGACCCCTGTCGTATCAGGTTCTCCCGTCGAAAACTCCAGATTCAGTTTAAGTTTTTTAGGGCGCACTCTTTTTAATATGAGAAAACCTTCTTCTTTTAAGTGTGTTACCGCCGCCTTGTCTGCTTTGTCTGATAACATGCTTTTTATTTTGTAAAATATTTTCTTCTTTGAAGAAAGCTTATCTTTTATGTCTGCTGTTCTTTTATTTTTATGCTTTTTCCTTTTAATATGTTCTCTATTTTGTACAGCCTCATTTTCAGATTGAGCCGGTATACTGTCTTTTTCAGATTCAACTTTGTTTTCTATATGAAACACCATATCCGCTTCATCCAAAGCAGCATCCTCATCGCTGTTTTCTTTATCATCGTATTTTTTTTCGCTGTCAGCTGCTGTATCCCAGTCATCCTCATTTTCATCAAATATATTTTTCTTCCAGAAGAGAATCCTGTACCACGCACTTATGTCGTCACTATACCCAAATCCTGCTGCCACAATGTGAAACAACCATGACACATCAGCTTTTACCGATATATCATTTCTATCAAATTTTCCATTTGCGCTATATCTGACAGGCCAGAACAATACAAGAAGGATAAGTGCAATAAATAAAGCAATTATTGTAAGAAGAATATATCCTATCACTTTGAAAATCGCAAAGATCATATTCTACCATCCTCCCATTTTTTCAAGGTATCCGGCAACATCGGTTCCCCCGGTATTATCATAGACTTCTTTTATTATCTCTGCTACAAGCTCTACCGCTTCCTGCCTGTCCCCGGCAATCCCTATTATTTTCAGATTTCTTTTGGGATATCCATTTTGAAGGAGTTCCCTCGCCGGTATTATATCAAGCAGATTATGTTTATTCGATGGCAATGTTATCACATGGACAAACAATGTGCCTGCATTATGATTAATTTTCCATTTTATCCTGCCCGCTTTTTTACCAATTGATTCGCCTATGTATAAATTATCATACCATTTCATTATATAACCTCAAAAAGCAGTTTATAAAACTGCTTTTTAATAATACTTGTGTGTTCCCCAAAGATTGCTCTTTTTTAAATCAATATATTCATTGTAAGCTTTTTCCAATATCTGCTTTTCATTAGAAAATTTAAGCAGATGATATGCCTCATGAAATTTATAATACCCCGAATCCATAAAATACTCTTCTCTTTGCGGTTTGCTATAATAACTTTCGCCCATCATAAGATACCAATGGACATCCTTTTCTACATTGTCCTCAGGTACTGTAAATGAATAATGACTCTTACCGACATACTGGATTATTGTCGCATTTGCGCCTGTTTCTTCTTTTACTTCACGAATTGCCGTGTCTTTGTATTCTTCTCCCGGTTCCACCGTTCCCTTCGGAAGGACCCAGCCCTCGTACTTATTTCTGTAATTCTTATATAAAAGTAAAACTTTACCACGAAAGATTACCACACCGCCACAGCTGGTTGCCTCTATCATTGCAATTTCCTCCTATAGTGTGGTGTATGCAATTATACTGCATATCTTTATTGATTAAAATAAGTATAACCCAATCAATTAAAAAGTGCAATAAAACATGACACTTTATCATTCATTAAAGTAGGTGTCAAACACCTTCTTTGCAATAGGAACAGCATATGTGCTTCCTGCTCCTGAATCCTCAACGACAACAGCTATGGCAAGATCATTATATCCATCTTTCTTTGCGTATCCGACAAACCATGCATTTGTCTGATCTGTTGTATCTGAAACCTGTGCCGTTCCCGTCTTTCCATATGCATCATAGCTTTGATCTGCAAGCTTTGAGCCTGTGCCTTCCGATACTACTGCCGACATAAGATCCTGTAGGAAAGCTGCCTGTTTTTCTGACATAAGTGCCTTGTTTTTCTGTGGTTCATTCTGCGTTACGACCATACCGCCTGCGTTTTCAACACGATCTACAATATATGGTGTCATCAATGTTCCGCCATTGCATATCGCTCCTGCTACCATACACATATGAAGTGGTGACACAAGTGTATTTCCCTGCCCTATGCATGTCTGCATTGTAAGGGCTGTCGTATCAGAATTACTCAGCGAAAATTTACTTGCTTTTGACTCGAATTCAATAGGGATATCTTTATTAAAAAGCATATCGTTACACAGAGCATTTAACTTATTATTGTCTATAGTAAGTCCGATATTGGCAAACGATGAGTTACATGACTTTGCGAACGATTTTCTCAAGTCCTCTGTGCCATGCGATTTATTTCCAGAACAGTGTATCGTAAATCCATCCCTTGTTATCTCACTATCACAGTCAAATTCATAATCCTCATATGTATCAGGAAATTCATTATAATATTCAAGTGCTGTAAATATCTTAAACACCGATCCCGGTGCATACTGTCCCTGGGTTGCCCTGTTATATAATGCTGTACTTCCATCCCCGTTTACTTCATCCCAGTCTGCTGAGATCGTGTTAGGATCATAATCCGGCTTTGAAACCATGGCTACGATCTTTCCTGTTTCAGGTTCAATGGCTATTACCGCCCCATCATAATCGTCCAACGCCTCATACGCTGCATTCTGTGCTTTATAATCAAGTGTTGATATGACATTATCACCTATATTTTTTGTTCCGCTTATATCATTTACGATCTGTGTCAGGAAGAAATCATGTGATCTCAAAAGTGTGAAATTTTCCTGTTTTTCCATTCCCGCTTTTCCGTTCACTGCATACCCTACAGCATGTGCAAACATACGTCCATCAGGATATTTCCTTGTTTCATTTCCGTCTGCGTCCGTAACAGTCCTCGCAATGACTTCTCCATCAGCTGTTGTTATTTCTCCTCTTACAACATTTTTTGCAAATAAATCCTGCAGGGAATTATACGGACTGTTTATAAACTTATCACTCTTTACCAGCTGAAAATAGACGAAATATGCGATAAGGCCTAAAAACATCAAAAGGAAAAAATATGTTATAACCGCATATTCCCTGTTTTTATGACTGGATCTGTTTTTTTCTTTTCTTGCCATCTGTATCACTCCTTTTTGCCGGTTTTTCAACTTTCTCTGCCGCCTGATCCGACTGTATGATGTAGAGTCCCTGGATTATTCCAAAAATTATCATTGTCGAAAGAAGAGAACTTCCACCATAACTTACCAGTGGAAGGGTTACACCTGTTGAAGGTATAAACTTTGTTACACCTCCTATAGTAAGGAACACCTGAAGTGCATATATACTTCCAAGTCCAAGTGCTATGAGTTTATAAAATTTATCCTTCATCTGCATTGATATGTTAAATATCATAAGAAAGCAGCTTATGCATACAAGTATAAGGCAGATTGCAAATGCTCCACCCATCTCCTCTGCTATCGCAGAAAACACAAAATCCTTTTCTACAACCGGGATCTTTGACGGAAGTCCCTGATTAAGCCCAAGACCAAACCATCCTCCTGTTCCTATTGCAAAAAGCGACTGGCATATCTGATATCCCGCTTTATCAATTACTGAAAGCGGGTCTGACCATGCCGCTACACGGGTCTGTACATGTGAAAACAGTCTGTATCCTAAAAGTGCCGCCACCACCAGAACACCGAGTCCTCCCGCAAAAACATAAAAACGTCTCGTAGCCGCATATATAAGCATAAGATATGTAAAGAAATATAACAGAGCACCACCTAAATCCTTTGATGCAACAAGAATGAGGACAAACACTGCACTGACACCGCTTGTTATAGCAACCTGTTTTAAATCTGCTGCATTATATAACATTGATGCTATGTAAAATACAAAAAGAATTTTCACAAACTCTGACGGCTGTATAGAAATGCCGCCAAAGCTGATGGATAACTTTGCACCATAACTGTACGATCCCATCACACATACTGCAAGAAGTGCCAGAATCCCTATTCCCGCATATACCCATGTAAGTCTGCGGAATACTGACATCTTTTGTAATATTACAGGTATTAAAAGTGCAAGAACAGAACCCGCTGTAAGGAATATAAACTGCCTTATGGCTTTTGCAAATGATATTCTTGTGAGTATTATCATTCCGATACTAAGAAGCATTATCATATTATTTAGCACAAGCTCTGATGCTTTCTTGTAAAACAGATGATAAATAAGATATATTCCCTCAAACAATATAAGCTGCGCCACATAAAACGCTGCGATCTTAAGGTCAAGCGTTGTCACATACAGCACTAAGAATCCGTCAAAATGTATAAGTAACATATATACTCTCTGTTTCTCATAGATCCGCTTTTGTTTTTTAGGTCTGTCTGAAAACCTGAAAATATGAAAACACAGATAAGTGTATATTAGAAAAAGTAATATCATTAGATATTTGGATATCTGTACTATCAAATGAACCATTTTATTCTACTCCTCTTTTAAAATGCCCGTTAGTATACTCTTTTATACCATCCGCACTGTTACTTTCAAAAGCTGCCATGACCGTATCTATTTCTTCTGGCTTTTCAAATGTAAAATCAAGCCTTAATGCATCTATTCCGGCATTTTTTATCTTCTGTATATTGTTAAACAATACTGTCGGACACGAATTATAAATAATATTATAACATTCGCTGCAATTATTCCATACCGGAAATATTTTATTGTACCGGTCTTTAAGGTATGTTATCTGCGGTGTCCTGTCACATTTATAAGAATTTTTATGCACGCACTGTGCGGATACCATGAGTGGATAATATCCATATATTATCATCTGGCTTCCTTTGTTATTACGCCTGTTTATCTCCTTCTGATTCAGCTCAAGAGGCATTGTATCAGCATCTGCGCCATTATCAAAAAACATGCTTTTTGCCATATCATTGTATGTATACATATTATGGTCTGTAACTATTTTTTTACCGGCAAATCTTGTTTTTACCCAGAAAAATTCTTCATAATTTCTTACAATGAATCCTTCAAAATCTATTTTTTTCAGTTGATCTGATATCGTTTCAAAATAATCACGTGTTGATCTTCTAAATATGACCGGAAGTGCCAGATATGCTTTCTTTTCTGCGTTATTTACACAAAACACATCATCGTTAAATTCTTTGACAAAATCCCTGCGTCCATATTTACTGCTGTCAATATATATTTCTGAAATATTATCATATTCAAGCAGCCTGTACAGCTGCTTTCCATCCCTGACAGAAGCGATCACCTTTGGATCACCAGATGGTTTTATTTCCGACGTTTTTTTATTTTCCCTGCCATATGATTCAGATACAGTTCTTCTATATTGCGCCAGTATCTCATTCTGTAGTCCTTCTATCGCTTCACGTCTTAATTTATTAAGCGCACCGTTTGGCACAAATATATCATTATCCATCGTTATATCTATATTCTCGAATTCAAACGGCGTATCACCTGTCTTTGATATGCGTTCTGCTACATTTTTATGTTCTGCCGGGGCTTTAAGCGCATGGCTTACCGGATCCATATAACTTGTAAACTCATACCCTCCGCATGAAACTGTAAGTGCTCCCGGTTCTGCCTCTTTAAGTGTCAGTTTTCCCTGTATTTTTATTTTTGAAAACTGTGGCAGCTCATCACTTGCATCTGAAACAAAATTCGGCTTTTCAAATGTAACCATATCCGTTCCATTGTGTTCAAAATAGTACTTGTCAGTAAATCCGCATCTGTTTCCGAGTCCGGCAATATTTTTGTAGTCTTTATCTGACACTTCTTTCATTGAATCAATATATCTGCGGTAATATGCGACAACCCCTGATGCATACCCTGCCTGCTTCATTCTGCCTTCTATCTTTAATGAATATACACCTGACTCCTTTAACTTTTGCAGATCTTTTATTCCGCACATATCTTTAAGACTTAAAATATAGGTGTCCTTTTTATTTCCAACACAATAAGGAAGCCTGCACGGCTGCGCACATCTGCCCCTGTTACCACTCCTGCCTCCCAGCATACTGCTGAAAAGACACTGCCCTGAATATGAATAACATAATGCGCCATGAACAAAAGCCTCTATCTCCATACCACATTTTTCATGGATTTCCTTCATCTCAGCAAGTGATACCTCCCTTGCCATAACGACTCTTTGTACTCCAAACTGCTTTAAAAATCCTACACCGTCTATTCCCGTAACAGTCATCTGTGTGCTTGTGTGTATAGCAAGATCAGGAAATCTGTCGTGTATAAGCTTTAATGCACCCAAATCCTGTACCAGTACAGCGTCAAGACCTCTTTCATAAAATGGGAGCAGATAATCATATAGTTTTTCTATTTCATCATTTTTAAGCAGGGTATTTACTGTAAGATAAACTTTTACCCCCTTAAGATGTGCATAATCTATAGCATATAAAAGTTCTTCCTCGTCGAAATTATTTGCGTATGCCCTCGCTCCGAACATACTTCCCCCGACATATACCGCATCGGCTCCGGCTTCTATTACAGCCTTAAATATATTTATATTACCCGCAGGTGCTAATAATTCAAAATCTCTATTTCTCATATTCATCCTATAAAAAAGGAACAGATGACTATTTCTATCTGTTCCCGACATAATATTATTTAACAGTTTTTTTGCCATCTAAAAGCTTGTCCTCTAAAGACGCTTCAAGCCTTGCCTTATTAAGTAAAAGTTCTTTGTTTGCAGCCTCAAGCTCCTTAAGGCTTGCCTCTGCAGTTTCTGTCTTTACCTGATTCGAAATCAGATCATGCTTTAGATCGTATATTTCTTTTTCCTTTTGTTCAAGATCATTCTCAAGCTTTGTGACCTGATCTTTCGCTTTAAAATAATCATCAGCTATATTAAGCTGTATAAGTGTATTTTTCATATTAAGGGGAAGGTGTCTGTAGTCTTCGATAGCATCGAATTCAATTATTTTATTGTTTATGTATGCAGCTACCTTTTGAAGGTATTCCTCTCCTTCATAACCACTAAGCGTATATACCTTTCCATCTATTACTACTTCAGCACTTGTTTTTGCAGACATTGTATTTCCTCCAGCTTCTTAATACGTATACTATATATTATAGCTTTCTTAGATATAAAACGCAACTTTTAAAAGCTGCATGTTATTTTACAGGTCTTATTTTATTAAAATGTGAAAAAGCAAAATCCGTTGCCACCCTGCCTTTTGGTGTTCTGTTTATAAATCCGTTTTTAACAAGATATGGCTCATACACATCCTCTATTGTCCCTGAATCTTCGCCTATTGCCGCTGCAAGAGTATCAAGTCCGACAGGGCCACCGTCAAATTTATCTATTATTGTAAGCAGGATATTTCTGTCATTCAGGTCAAGTCCGTACTTGTCCACCTCTAAAAGATCCAGTGCAAAGCTTGCCACTTCATATGTGATATTTCCATCATATTTTACCTCTGCAAAATCCCTTACCCTCTTTAACAGACGGTTTGCAAGCCTTGGCGTTCCTCTTGAACGTCTTGCCATTTCATACGCTCCCTGCTCATCTATAAGTACACCTAATACTTTTGCTGAATTTATTATAATTTGTTTTAATTCATCTACAGTGTAATATTCCATATGGTTAACAACACCGAATCTGTCACGAAGCGGGGCTGATAACATTCCGGCTCTCGTTGTCGCACCTACAAGAGTAAATTTGGGCAGATTAAATCTTATTGATTTTGCTGATTCACCTTTTCCGATCATTATGTCTATCGCATAATCTTCCATTGCAGGATATAAAACTTCCTCGACCTGACGGTTTAATCTGTGTATCTCATCGACAAAAAGTATGTCTCCCTCTGAAAGCCCGTTTAAAATAGCAGCCATTTCCCCGGGTTTTCCGATTGCAGGTCCTGATGTTATTTTTACTTTTGTTCCCATCTCATTTGCGATTATCCCGGCAAGTGTTGTCTTTCCAAGTCCCGGTGGTCCATAAAAAAGCACATGATCCAGTGCCTCTCCTCTGGACTTTGCAGCTTCTATATATATCTTTAAATTATCTTTTATTTTTTTCTGGCCGATATAATCATCAAAGTACATAGGGCGCAGAGATTTTTCTATTTTAATATCCTCGTCCTGTAGCTTTGTCGAAATAACTCTTTTTTCCATTTAATAAGTCCTCTGCTGTCTTTTAAAATAATGACATGTTTTTCAGTGCAAGTTTTAAAACATCTTCCACATCCATATCATCTGTTATGTCAACCTTCGACACAGCCTTTAAGCTCTCAGCTGACGAATATCCGAGTGCACTAAGTGCCAGGACAGCATCATTCTTTGTACTGCTGTTTAATGTTTTCTGCACACCATCCGCATTATTTTCCAGTTTCTTCTCAAATGCCTCTTCAAGTGACATTTTATCCTTAAGATCGATGATAACTCTCTGTGCTGTCTTTGCCCCTATCCCCGGAGCCTTTGATATAGTCTTTGAATCACCAGATAAAATCGCAAACCTAAGATCATCTGCTGAAAGTGTCGAAAGTATCCCCAGTCCACCCTTAGGACCGATTCCACTTACAGTGATAAGCATCTTAAATATCTCAAGATCATCTTTGGTCAAAAAACCATATAGGACCATGGCATCTTCTCTTATGTACAGATATGTATACACCTTTATCTGATCCCCTTCATCCGGGAGATAATCTATTGACTGTGCCGGAACATATATGAGATATCCTATGCCGCCGGCTTCGACCACGATATGATCTATATTTTTTTCTGCAAGTTCACCTTTTATATATGCGTACATTATGTCTCCATTCTGTTTCCGATTCTTTTTACGATCTCATCCGATACAATTCCTATAATAATCCCGGTAAATACTCCTGCTATTATCAGTACCGGTGCATAATATATGACACTGTAAGTCTTTACAACATTTGCTGCCACAATAAGCTGTCCCACATTATGCATAACGCCGCCTGCTGCACTTACAGAAATGATCGCAAAATGATTTGTTTTCTTTAAAATATACATAAAAATAAAACTGAGCACACAGCCTGCCACCGAATATATTATGCTGAATGCATTTCCGAACATAAAGCCGCTAAGAACTGCCCGCAATACTGCAACGCCCAATGCTCCCGGTATACCATATGTATACATCATTATTACTGTAACAACATTCGTAAGGCCAAGCTTTATCCCCGGAATGCCGAACGAAAAAGGTATCAGTGACTCAACATAACTAAGTATCATGGCAAGCGCTATATATACTCCAAGCTGTGCAGTTTTTTTTGTTGTCATTTTTTTCATTTATTTTGACACCGAATCAATATCACTTACGCCACCGCTGCTTTTAGTTATTGTTGCAGTAACTTTATTGGGGAGGCATATTATCGATTCATTTTCCTTTGATATTTCATTATGCTTAACACAAAGTTTATCAGGGCAGTCAGCCCATATCATATTAGCTTTTCCCCCTGATATTTTAAGTTTATTTATAGTTTTTCCTTCACTATCTGTTATATCAATAGTCTGTTCAGTTAAAAGTGAATACTCGCCAAACGTCTCTCCATCAATTGTGATAAGAACCTCATTACCGCCGCCCATCAAAAACTTTTTTGTTACTAAAAGTGCCACAATGGCAATTACAAGTGTGGCAGTGATAAGCATGATGTCACTTTTACCAAAACGCTTATGCATCCGCTAATTCTCCCATATAATAAAAACCCTTGCACTCATCAAGTCTTACATTATAAATATTTCCGATCATAGAACTGTCTCCCGGGAAATGAACTATGGAATTATTATCAAGTCTTCCTGTTACATATCCATCCTTCTGATCATCCATCTCTTCTGCAAGTACAGGCATAACTTTTCCTTCGTATTGTTCTGCCTTTTCTGCCGATATAGTCTGGACTTCTTTTAAGAGTCTGTCGAATCTGTCCTTTATCACATCCTCCGGTACCTGATCCGGCATTGAAGCAGCTCTTGTTCCGGTACGTTTTGAATATATAAATGTAAACGCACTGTCATAGCGTACTTTTTTTACAACATCCATTGTTTCAAGGAAATCTTCTTCTGTTTCCCCCGGAAAACCGACTATTATATCAGTCGTAAGTGCTATGTCCGGTATCTGCTCACGCAGTCTTTTAACTTCATCAAGATATTTTTCTTTATCATAGCTTCTGTTCATTATTTTTAGTATCCGCGAGCTTCCTGACTGAAGTGGAAGATGAAGATGCTTACAGACCTTATCACATTCTTTCATAGCAAGTATGAGTTCATCGGAAAGATCCTTCGGATGTGAAGTCATAAATCTTATCCTCTTGAGTCCATCGATCTTATTGACTTCACGCAAAAGCTGTGCAAAAGATATCGGTTCATCAAGATTTTTTCCATATGAATTAACGTTCTGTCCAAGAAGCATGATCTCACATACTCCATCTGCGACAAGACCTTCTATCTCTCTTATTATATCTTTTGGCTCACGGCTTCTCTCCCGCCCCCTTACATAGGGAACTATACAATAACTGCAGAAGTTATTGCATCCGAACATGATATTTACACCTGATTTGAATGAGAATTTACGTTTAATTGGCAAATCTTCCACTATCTGGTCTGTATCTTTCCATATATCAATAACCTGTGAACCTGATTCAAAATTATTGCAAAGAATTTCAGCAAATTTAAAAATATTATGGGTTCCGAAAACAATGTCTACAAATTTATAATGTTTTCTTATATTCTCCACAACCTCCGGTTCCTGCATCATGCATCCGCAAAGTGCAATTTTCATTATCGGATTTTTCTTTTTGTAGTTCTGAAGATATCCAAGCCGTCCATACACTTTATTGTTTGCATTTTCCCTTACCGTACACGTATTGTATACAACAAAGTCAGCATGCTCATCCTCTCCCTCGACATATCCTATATTTTCGAGTATTCCGACAAGCTTTTCAGAATCACGGGCATTCATCTGGCATCCAAATGTTTTTACGTAAAATGTAAGCGGGCGGCCTATCTGCTCTTCCTGCTGTTTAACATACCCTCTTACTTTGTCCATATATTCATACTGTAAATTTGCTTCTAAATCTCTCATATAATCCTCTTATCCTGTTTTAATATCTTATACCCAAAACTATTCTCTTACCTGTCCGCTTCCATAAATTATATATTTATAACTTGTAAGTGCCTCAAGTCCCATAGGACCTCTTGCATGAAGCTTCTGCGTACTTATTCCGATCTCTGCACCGAACCCGAACTCGTTTCCATCCGAAAAACGTGTAGAAGCGTTTACATATACACAGGCTGCATCTATCTCATTTAAAAATTTCTGGGCGCTGTCATAGTCGTTTGTAACAATTGCTTCTGAATGTGATGTGTTATATTTGTTTATATGGCTTATTGCCTCATCAATATTTTCAACAACCTTTACTGACATTATGTAATCAAGGTATTCCTTACCCCAGTCTTCTTCCGTGGCTTTTTCGATATTTTTGTGTGATTTTAGTATTTCCTCTGATATTTCATCACAGCGGAGCTGTACGTTATATGCTTTTAATGCCTTGTAGAGTTTAGGTAAAAATTTCTTAGCTATCTTATGATGTACAACTATTGATTCACATGCATTGCATACGCTTATCCTTTGTGTTTTTGCATTGACTATTATTTTTATAGCCATGTCCAGATCTGCATCCTTGTCCACATACACATGACAGTTTCCTGTTCCTGTCTGGATTACCGGAACCGTTGAATTCATTACAACGTTATTTATAAGTCCGGCACCGCCTCTTGGTATGAGCACATCAACGTATTTGTTCATTTTCATGAACTGATTTGTAGTCTCTCTATCTGTTGATTCAATAAGTGATAATGCTGCCCTTGGAACATCATATGCTAAAAGAGACTGTCCGAGCGCATCAACAATAACCTTATTTGTGTTTAAAGCATCACTGCCACCCTTTAATATCACACAGTTTCCTGTTTTAAAGCATAAACCAAAGGCATCTGATGTCACATTCGGTCGAGCTTCAAAGATCATTCCTATAACACCTATCGCAACTCTTCTCTTTCCTATGATAAGTCCATTAGGTCTTTTAGACATAGACATGACTTCACCGATAGGATCATTTAATTTTGCGATCTGGCGGAGTCCATCAGCCATCTGGCTTAACCTATCGTGATTTAAAGAAAGCCGGTCTATCATACTTTCCTTTACACCTTTTTCTCTTGCGGCATTTATATCAATTTCATTCGCCTCAAGAATTTCTTTTTCATAGTTCATAAGGTTATCTGCTGCAGTCATAAGAACATTATTCTTTATGTCTGTATCAAGTGTTCCTACCGTAAGTCTTGCCTCATGAGCCTCTTTGCATAATTTTTCCAAATCAGTCATTTCCAAACACCTCTCTTTTTTCAGTAATTATCCCTCCCAGTCTGACATCATGCTTATCATTTATTTTTTCATTTGTCAGCTGAAAATCATAACATACGCCTATTGTATCTATTGCCAAATGACAGCTTAAATATTTGTCATAATATCCTTTTCCGTATCCTATCCTATACCTGTCAGTTGAAAATGCAACACCCGGAACTATCATAAGTGCCCTGCCATCTTCTTTGAACATTTTATTCTCGTCTGCCACAGGTTCCATTATAGAAAATGAGCCCTTTTTCATTTCTTCGTACCCTGTAACCTGATAAAATTCCATTGTATCCCCGGATACCTTTGGAAAAAAGATTTTCTTATTGTTCTCTTTTAAATATCTGTAATATTCTGTAAGATCTGTTTCATTGTTTATTGCTGAATATAATAATATATTTTCATACTCCGCCTCTGGTTTTAGCTTACTGAGCTTTTTGCATATACACATACTCATATACAGCACTTCATCATTGCTTATGCCGTTTCGAATATTGCGCATCTCTTTACGAATTTTTCTTTTTATTTCCATATGTCTGTCCTAAATTTTCAACAGAACCATCGGGATTTACGACATCTATATTGTTAAGCTGGCTTACAAGGTTTTTCTTTACACTTGCAATATATTCCTGACGGAGTAAAGCCTGCTCCTTAAGTTCGCTGTCTGTAAGTCCTTCCGCCTTTGATTTTCTGTATAATTCATTTATTCTTTGAATTTTTTCGTTTTCCATTATCCTATACTCTCCAATATATATGTCGAAAGGTCAAAATTACGGTTATCACAGTGGTGGAACAATGTTCCAGTAAAGTCATCATTCATTATGTCATACAAAATATCTGTTTTGCCTGCATTGGCAATTATCATATCTGCACCGGAATATGTAGCGATCTTTGCTGCCATAAGCTTTGTTGCCATTCCTCCTGTCCCGACATTGCTGCCTGTAGAATCTTTTGCCATTCCAAACACTTTATCATCTATATCTGTGACTTCTTTTATAAGTTCTGCATCAGGATTTTTATGTGGATCATCCGAATACAGTCCATCTATATCAGACAGTAAAATAAGAAGATCTGCTTTTGTCAATGACGCAACTATAGCTGACAATGTATCATTATCTCCAAACTGCATTTCATATGTACTTACTGTATCATTCTCATTTACTATCGGAACCACATCAAGCCCAAACAGTTCTTCAAATGTATTTGCTGCATTTTTTCGCGATACAGGATTTATTATCGTATTCTTTGTCATCAAAATCTGACCCGAATTTTGATTATACTCGCCAAATAATTTCTGATATGTCATCATAAGACGTCCCTGTCCTACAGCGGCACATGCCTGTTTTATTGACAGATCCGATGGTCTTTCCTTTATTCCAATGACTTCTCTGCCGACAGCTATCGCTCCTGAGCTTACCAGGCAGACATCAAGTCCTGAATTTCTAAAGTCACATATTGCCCTGACAAGATGTTCCATCTTTGAGAAATTAAGCCCTCCTGTCTGTGGATGCGTGAGTGATGACGATCCTATTTTTATAACAACTCTTTTGTAATCTTTTAAAAAGCTCATTTTTCTATTTCCCTATTATATTTATGATTGTATTTTTACATGCACTTTATACTTTAACATATATCCGCCAAAAACACAAAATCATTTTCATTTTTATCATTCATCCAGAATATCTATTTGCATATTTTCATCTGAGCATGTGACATTCATCTTATTATCAACAAATATTGCCTCCACTCCATCCATTGACTTTATAAATTCCTCTGCCTTATCTTTTCCCAGCGCAAAACATGTCGTACTAAGAGCATCTCCATCACATGAGGAATCACTTATTATTGTCACAGAATAAAGATCATTTTCAACCGGATATCCTGTCTGTGTGTCTAATATATGATGGTATATTTTTCCATCAACTCTATAGTATCTTTCGTATATTCCTGATGTTACAACTGATTTATCATCAATTTTTATTGTTGCTATGGATGCCCCGGATCTATCAAATGGTTTTTGTATTCCAACAGTATAATCACTGCCATCAGACTTGCTGCCTATTGTAAGCACATTTCCTCCCAGATTTATTATTCCGGATGTAACTTTCTTTGACTTTAAATATTCCTTCATCTTATCCGCAATATATCCTTTTGCTATTCCGCCTAAATCTATCTGCGTCTTTTCATCTGTGATCATAACATTGTTTCCGTCTATTTTTATCTTATTGTAATCCACATGTCCGAGATACTCATCGATTTTTTCATCCGAAGGTATTACAGAACTGTCTGCTTCATTGTCATCCGACTTTGAATTTTCAGCAATCTCCGGAAAATTCCATAAATTAGATAATTCGCCTATCGTTATGTCAAATTTTCCTCCACTAAGCCTGCCATATTCTATTCCTTTTTGTATAAGCGAAACAGTCTCATCGGATACACATACAGCCTGCTCTCCTGCTGCCTTGTTTATCCTGCTTATATCACTGTCATCTATTGTGTTAGACAACATTTTTTCATACTTTCCGGCAATGTCAAAGCAGTCATTTATATATTGCTCATCATCAGTTCCATATAATGTTATCTGGATTATCGTATCAAAATAGAATCCCTGTTTTGAAATTTTTTTATTTTCGCTTTTCTGACAGCCGCAAAGCATAACTGCCAGAGCTGATATCATAACTATTGTATTTATAATTTTTTTCATATGACGATTATATCACAAAAAATCGCCGAAACATCTTGTTTCGACGATTTTTGAAATAAAATTAATAATATTTTATAAAATAATTTTCTTCGGACATTTTTCTGCGCAGATTCCACATCCTGTACATTTATCCTGATCAATATATGCAATGTTGTCTACAACATGAACAGCGTCAGAAGGACAATTTTTCTCACATAAATGACAGCCAATACATCCGACTGAACATGCTTTCATTACATCTTTACCTTTGTCTTTTGAACTGCACTTTACAATATGTGCTGCATCATAAGGCACAAGCTCGATAAGATGTTTCGGACAAGCCTCTACACATTTTCCACAGGCTTTACATGTAAGTGGATCAACAACTGCTATTCCATCAACAACATGGATCGAATCAAATGGACAGGCTTTAACGCAGCTTCCAAAACCAAGACATCCATAGCTGCACGACTTAGGTCCCCCTCCTGGTACAAAAGATAATGCTGTACAGTCTTCGACACCAGTGTATTCATAATCTGTATTAGCCTTATCGCATGTTCCGGCACATTTTACAAATGCCACCTTTTTTGCACCTTCTTCGGCTTTAACGCCCATGATTTCGCCAACTTTTGCAGCAACAGGGCTTCCTCCGACAGGGCACTGTCCTACAGGCGCCTCTCCTTTTACGATAGCTGCGGCAAGTCCTGAGCATCCGGCATAACCACATCCTCCACAGTTATTTCCCGGCAGCACTTCCAGGATAGCTTCTTCTCTTGGGTCAACTTCAACTTTAAATTTTTCTCCTGAAACACCGAGGAAAACTCCAAGAATGATACCCACAAGACCAACAACTATGGCCGCCACTATAATTGCAGTAATATTCATATCATTTTTCCTCCAATCCTATACAGATACCATACCAGAGAATCCCATGAATGCTATTGCCATAAGACATGCTGTAAGCAATACAATCGGTGTTCCCCTGAAAGGTTTTGGAATATCGTTGTATTCGATTTTTTCACGTACCCCTGCCATAAGGACAATTGCGATGAAAAATCCGACTGCTGTTGCGATTCCATATACAACACTCTCAAGTATATTGTAGCCTTTAGTTACACTGTTAAGCGCAACACCTAAAACGGCACAGTTAGTTGTGATAAGTGGAAGATAAACACCAAGCGACTGATAAAGCGGTGGCATCTTCTTTTTAAGGAACATTTCAACAAACTGTACAAGTGCAGCAATAACAAGAATAAATACTATTGTCTGCAGATAAGACAGATCAAGTGGTAACAATATAAATCTGTAAATAAGCTGTGTGACAAACGTAGCTATTGTGATTACAAATATAACTGCACCGCCCATTCCGGCAGCTGTCTTTGTATTTTTTGAAACTCCGAGGAAAGGACATATACCAAGGAACTGGCTTAATACAACGTTATTTACAATCGCATATGCTACAGCAATTAATAATAAATGACTTAATGTACTCATTATTTATCCCCTCCTTCTTTTGCCTCTGTTTTGACAGCAGCCTCGCTGTCAGCTTTCTTTTCGGCTGATGGACACGCTGCACCACAATGTGCACAATCACCTGAAAGGCATCCTGCCGGTGCGGCAAGAGGTGTTCCCTTCTGCTCCATTTTACCACGGATGATATTCATTCCTGCAACAAGGAAACTAAGTACAAGGAATGCTCCCGGTGCCATGATAAAAATTGTGATAGGCGTAAACCAGCTTCCGAATATTTTTATATCAAAAGCAGTTCCTGCCCCAAGTATCTCACGGATAAGTCCGATTATCGTAAGACCTATAGTAAATCCAAGTCCCATTCCAAGTCCATCAAAAATAGATTCAACCGGACCATTCTTTGAAGCATAGCTTTCTGCACGTCCAAGTATGATACAGTTTACAACGATAAGTGGAATGTATACACCAAGTGCTGCTGAAAGGCTTGGCAGATATGCCTGCATCAAGAACTGTACAACAGTAACAAGAGATGCAACAATTACTATATATGCCGGCATACGTACACCATTTGGAATTACTTTTCGAAACGCTGAGATCAAAAGGTTCGAAAAGATCAGAACAACCGTAGTCGATAATCCCATTCCTAATCCGTTTATTGCCGATGAAGTAACGGCAAGTGTCGGACACATACCAAGCATAAGTACAAATGTTGGATTTTCTTTTATGATTCCGTTATATAAACGCTCTACATATTTATTCATTTGCGCTCACCTCCGATAATCCACCATTCTGGAAGTAACAGATTGCTGCATTACATCCATTTGCCATAGCTTTAGATGTAATTGTGGAACCTGTGATAGCCTCTATCTCATCATCTGATGAAGGTGTGTTTTTAACAACTGTAAAATTGTCTACCTTTTTGTTCTGGAACTGGCTGTAAAAATCTTCCTCTTCTGCCTTCATTCCAAGACCAGGAGTTTCACTTATATCTGTAATTGAATATCCGTTTACAGTTCCATCGTTTTGGATTCCCACAGAAAATGTGATGCTGCCCTGACTTCCGTCTTTTGCAGTAACCGTTATCACATAGCCAAGAGCGTTTCCATCTGCATCAAGTGCCTGCTGCACATCATCAATTGTATCGCTGTATCCGGCATCGGCAACGATCTTGTCTGCCTCATCCGCATCATAATCATAAGCCTTGAAGTCATCTGCATCTTTAAATACTTCTTTGTATGCAGCCTGTGCTGTTGCAAGATTTGCAGCTTCAATAGGCTTTAGTGTAATGTCATGCACAAGTGCAAGTATAAATCCAAGAACAAGAGTAAAAGCAGCTAAGATCAAAGCATCATGTATAATTTGTTTATTCATTCTTCTTTGCCTCCTTTACTAATCCAAATGCTCTAGGAACAGAGATTTTCTCTATTATAGGAACAAGTACATTGCTTAAGATTATCGAGAAAGAAACACCTTCTGCATTTGCTCCGAAGCAACGGAATATACCGGTTAAAAGTCCACAGCATATACCAAATATAATCTGTCCTTTTGGTGTGATAGGTGATGTCACATAATCTGTTGCCATGAAAAATGCTCCAAGCATAAGTCCACCACCACAAAGTTCTGCAACAACATAATTCATATTGAACCTGTCTGCTCCAAATAAGAACATAAATACTGCAAATGTAATTATGTATGATGCAGGTATCTTAAGATCAATAACACCAAGCATAATAAGTATTATTGCTCCGATCATAATTGCGATGACCGATGTCTCGCCAATAGTTCCTGCTGTATTTCCGATAAGCATATCCTTTACGTTTACACTGTCAAGTCCCTCATTTTTGATGAGTGCAAGCGGTGTAGCTCCAGAGTACACATCTACCCCGTTGCTTGTGACATTAAAGTTTGTCATGTCAGCTGCAAACGCAATGAGAAGAAAGCACCTCGCTCCGAGTGCAGGGTTCATAAAATTCTGACCCAGACCTCCAAACATACATTTAACTATTATTATAGCAAATACACCACCGAGCACTGCCTCCCACCATGGCAGTCCTGCCGGAAGGTTAAGTGCAAGTAAAAGACCTGTTACTACGGCACTTAAATCATCTACTGTGTTTTTCTTTTTAACTATCTTATTAAATACCCATTCAGATGCTACACAGGATGCGATAGTGATCACAATAAGTAAAAGTGCCCTGATTCCAAAATTGTATATTCCGAAAAAACTCGTAGGTAGAAGCGCAATGATCACATAGAGCATAATGCGGCTTGTCGAGTCCTTTGAACGTACATGTGGTGATGACGAAACATGAAATAATTCGCTCACTTTAATCCACCTCTTTCTTTATTTTTTACTAGCCTGTTTTCTTTTTTCTGCAAGAGTAAGTTTTTTCATTGTCTTGATAGGCTGTGCCACCTGACGTCTTGATGGACACGCAAACGTACAGCTTCCACACTCTATACACTCAAGTCCATGCCATTTTTCAAACTCACTCATAAGACCATTTGTTGCAAATTTAGCAAGTCTGCTTGGTATAAGCTGCTCTGGACATGCCTCCACACATCTTCCGCAATTGATGCATGCTAATGGTTCAAACTGCGTTACCTCATCCTTTGTAAAACAAAGAATTGATGAAGATGTCTTAGTTGTAGGTATGTCAAGACTAAACATTGCAAATCCCATCATAGGACCACCTGAAATAATCTTCTCAGGCTGGCTCTTAAAGCCTCCTGCTGCGTCGATAAGCTCCTGATATGACGTTCCTATACTGTAGAGGAAGTTTGATGGATTCTTGACTGCATCTCCTGTAACTGTTGAAATACGTTTCATAACCGGCAGACCATTTTTTACAGCATTATATATGGCTATTATAGTCTCCACATTATCTACTATACAGCCAGCATCCGCAGGAAGCATTTTAGAATTTATTGCACGTCCTGTTGCTGCGAATATAAGCTGTCTCTCACCACCCTGCGGATATTTAGTTTTGAGAGGGCATACCTCTATCCTTGATTCCCCGCTTGTAAGCTGTGTGAGTTTTTCTATACAATCCGGCTTATTATCCTCTATTCCAATAATTCCTTTTGCATTATCAAACAGCTGAAGGATTATCTTTAACCCGCCAATAAGTTCTTCCGGGTTTTCAAGCATCCTCCTGTAATCAGATGTAAGATATGGCTCACATTCTGCTCCATTTACGATTATGTACTCAATTTTGTCCGGCTCTTTTGGTGATAATTTGACGTGTGTCGGGAATCCAGCTCCTCCCATTCCGACAACACCTGCATTCTTGACTTTTTCGATTATCTCTTCCTTTGATAATTTTGTAACATCATCTACCGTTTCAAAACCAGTTTCGATAAAATTACCGTCATTTTCAATAACAATACATTTTACCATATCACCTGTAGCGACTCTTCTATTCTCAATTGCTTTTACTTTTCCTGATACTGAAGAGTAAATCGGTGATGATACAAAGCCGCCCGCTTCTGCTATCATCTGCCCCTTGAGAACATTATCCCCTACAGCGACAATAGGGTTAGCTGGTGCACCGATATGCTGCGATACCGGATATACCATGTCTCCCTTGGGTAAAACTTCTTTAATTGCCACATCCTTTGAAAGCTCTTTGCCATCATATGGATGTACGCCACCAACAAATGTTTTTAAACCCATTTTTGTGCCCCTCTTTCTTTAGATTCTTTAACAAAGTAATATTTTTGTACATTGTTAATTATATTATAGCATTATATAAATTTAGTTAAATAGTATATTTTGTACTTTTTTTAGTACTTTGTGTTATAATGTTTACACAAAAAAATTTTATTGGAAGGATAAAAAGATGAAAAATACTCACAATGAAGAACTTTATATACGGCAGGACAATTTATCTGATAAGCTTTTCGATAAATCATCTATTTTTTTTGATATTGAAACGACAGGTTTTTCACCTGCATCTTCTTTTACATATATGATCGGCTGTGCATACAGAAAGGATAAGAATATATGCATTGACCAGTTTTTTGCAGAAGCTCCTGCAGAAGAATCTCTTATATTAAAAGAATTTATAAAGCTTCTGAAAAACTATAACACAATAATTACCTTTAATGGCATAGGCTTTGATATCCCATTTCTAAAGGCCAGATTTTCAAAATATGATATTGATGAAGATTTCAGCAGCTACAATTTTATTGATATATTTAAATCTATCACTCCACTCAAACCTCTATTAAAGCTTGAAAACTATAAGCAGAAAACATTGGAAAGATTTCTGCAGATAAATCGTGACGATACATATAGCGGAGGCGATCTAATAAATATATATTCCGAATATATCAAAAATCCGGATCCCGGATCACTTTCCTGCCTTATGCTCCACAATTACGAAGATGTTCTCGGAATGACAGAGCTACTGCCGATTTTATCTTATTTAAAACTTGCAGACAAAAAATACACTATTGTCGATTCAAGGCTTTCTGATTACAAAACTTACGATGGAAAAAACGAAGAAGAATTTTTTATCACCCTTGCAAATGATTATGTCGTGCCTAAGCCGGTAAGTATACGTGATGACAGTTTCTGCCTTTCAATATCCAAAGAAAAAACTGTCATCCGCACAAAAGTAATAAATGACAGTTTGAAATATTTTTACACGGATTACAAAAATTATTATTATCTTCCCAAAGAAGATATGGCAATACACAAAAGTGTTGCTGCATACGTAGACCGGGATCATAAAGAAAAATGCAAAGCATCAAACTGCTATATAAAAAAAGAAGGTAAATTTATCATACAGCATGAAAACATCATGCAGCCATTGTTCAAAAACGACATAAAGGATAAATACAGCTTTTTTCAGCTGACCAGCGATTTTTGTTCATCCGATGAGATGCTCCTGCGGTATGCAGACCATGTAATACGGCATTTCATTCATATCAAATAAAAATTCTAAAATAACTGCCATTAAATAAAAGTGTGCGCAAAGCGCACACTTTTGTAAGACCCTATCACGGTTTTTCGAAATAAAAACTGCTCATTCTGTTAAATCCCAACTCCCTGTAATTCGTGATCTGCTCTGTACTTCCTATAAAAAGTACACCTTTAGATTTAAGGGATTTATAAAAATTAGAATAAATCATATCCTTAGCCTCATCTGTAAAATATATTACAACATTGCGGCATAATATAAGATCATAATCTGTTGGATAAGGATCTTTCAACAGATTGTGTTCCTTAAATGTAACACATTTTTTTATTTCATCCGAAATCTGATATGATGAACCTATTTTTGTAAAGTATTTCTTTTTGAGATCTGCCGGAACAGAAGCTATTGATTTTTCAGAATACAATCCCATTTTGGCATGTGCTATAACCTGCTTATCTATGTCGGTTGCAAGTATTTTTATGTCAGAAAGCGGTATATGTTTTGAAAATGCCATAGCAAGAGAATATGGTTCATCTCCTGTAGAACATGCTGCACTCCATATTTTAATAGGTTTTCGTTGTTCCTTGACAATTTTAGGAATTACATTTTTATCCATAAGATTCCACTGATCTGGGTTCCTGTAAAATTCAGACACATTGATCGTAAGGAAGTTTACAAACTGTTCGAACTTTTCTTTGTCAGTACTGATCATTTTTATATACTCGTCATAGTTTGTAGCCTTGTTTTTTGTTGCAAGAGTATCAATCCTTCTTTTCATCTGCTTTTCTTTGTAAAAGTTCAGATCGATCTTTGTCAGTTTTAGAACATCCTTTTTAAATTTCTCATACGTATCAAACATATACATCCTCCTCCGTATAGTAATATTTTCCTATCCCATTAAGTAAAAAATAGGAAGCTGCCATTTTGACAGCTTCCTGTATAAATTACTCGTTATCAGAAGCTACTTCATCAATATTAACATCTGCAGTATCTTCGCCATTATCTTCCGGCTCTTCAAGTGCTTTGATGCTTAAGCTGATCTTCTTCTCTTCTTCATTGAATTCAACGATTTTTGCTTCTACTTCCTGACCTATCTTTAATACGTCAGAAGGTTTCTCGACATGATCCTTTGAAATCTGTGAAACATGTAATAATGCATCCACACCTGGTGCTAACTCAACAAAAGCACCGAAATCTGTCATTCTTGCAACTTTTCCTTTTACAACATTTCCTGCTGCAAATTTCTCTGATGCACCATTCCAAGGATTCTCATCGTCAAATTTCATAGAAAGTGCAATTTTTGTATCATTGATATTCTTGATGAATACTCTTACTTTCTGACCTACAGTAAATACTTTCTTAGGGTTTTCTACTCTTCCCCATGACATTTCTGAAATATGGAGTAATCCGTCAACTCCGCCAAGATCGATAAACGCACCGAAATCTGTAACATTTTTAACTGTTCCTTCGATAACATCACCGACTTTGATCTTTCCTAATAATTCTTCCTGTTTTTTAGCTTTCTCAGCTACAAGTAATGTTTTTCTGTTTCCGATGATACGTCTCTTTCTAGGATCAAATTCTGTGATAACGAACTCAATTTCCTGATCTTTAAACTTGTTGAGATCTTTCTCAAATGTATCTGATACAAGGCTTGCAGGGATGAATACTCTTGTTTCATCAACATTTACACATACGCCGCCTGCTAATACCTGTGTAACTTTTGCCTTTAATACTTCCTGATTTTCGAAAGCTTCCTCAAGACGTTTGCTTCCCTTTTCTGCAGCGAGACGCTTATATGAAAGGATCACCTGTCCTTCACCATCATTTAATTTGATAACTTTAGCTTCCATTGTATCTCCAACCTTAACAACAGTTGTAAGATCTACATTTGGTTCATTAGTATACTCATTACGAGTTATAATTCCGTCTGATTTGTATCCAATATTTAAGAAAATCTCGTCAGGTTTAACATCAATAACGGTACCTTCTACCACATCTCCATTTCTTATAGTTTTGAAAGATTCTTCCAGCATTTGTTCAAAGCTCATTTCTGACATTCTTTGAAACCTCCTCAATGATATTATTTGGGGTTGAAGCCCCTGCTGTAATACCTACGTTATTGTTGGACCTGATTTTTGCATAATCCATTTCGTCACTTGTTTGTATATAGTAAGTATTTTTGCATTCGTTTTTACATATTTCAAATAGCTTCTGTGTATTCGAGCTGTGCTTATCACCAATAACTATCATGGCATCCGAATTTTTAGCAACTTCCCGTGCTTCCGTCTGTCTTTCCTCGGTCGCATTACAGATTGTATTTAAAACAACTATATCATAACCTTTTTTGCTTATAATTTCAACTAAATCTTGAAATTTCTTGTAGTTAAATGTCGTTTGTGACACAATACATACTTTTTGGGACTCATTTACAGAAAATTTTTCTGCTTCTTCTACACTATTTATTATGGTAACACACTTTTCGTCCTTTGCCCAGCCTTTTATTCCGCACACTTCCGGATGGCTTGGACTTCCGATTATAACTATATTGTATCCATCTTCACTATATTTTTCAACATATCTATGGATCTTTGATACAAAAGGACATGTCGCACTCAATATTTTATAACCCGATCTTTCTATTGTTTCATATTCAATCCTGCTGATCCCATGTGAACGGATTATCATGACTCCCTTTGGATAATTTCCGAGCTCATCTAACGAATTTATTACTATAACGCCCTTCGCTTTCATGTCCTTTACAACTTCATCATTATGGATTATAGGTCCATAGGTATATATCGGCATATTTTCATCAGTTATTGCCTGATAAACCATATTTACAGCTCTCTTTACCCCGAAACAAAATCCTGCACTTTTTGCGATTGTAAGATTCATATGGCGCCTCATTTATCCTTTATTATATCTTTCATTGCATTTACCACTTCATCAATATCCATATATGACGAATCTAAAAACACAGCATCATCTGCCTGACGAAGTGGTGAAGTTTCCCTGTTCATATCTCTTTCATCACGGTCTATTATATCTTTTTCAATTTCATCTATATCACAGCTTATCCCTTTTGCTGTAAGCTCGTCATACCTTCGTTTTGCACGTACCTTAGAGCTTGCAGTAAGGAATATCTTTACATTTGCATCTGGAAGTACAACTGTCCCTATATCCCTTCCATCCATAACTACGTTTTCACGCTTTGCAAGCTGTCGCTGGAGTTCCACAAGTTTTTCCCTTACAACCGGATAAACACTTGTAGCCGAAGCCATGTTTCCAACTTTTTCTTCCCTGATATATGCATTGATATTTTCGCCGTTTAAAATCACCTGCTGTTCGCCATCCTTGTATACAATTGAGATCTCTACATTTTGGCATGCCTTTGAGATCATTTCAACGTCATCGGATTTTATATTATTCATAAGAAAATAATATGCCATTGCCCTGTACATTGCCCCTGTGTCAACGTATATATATCCAAGATCCTTTGCCAGTTTTTTTGCTATTGTACTTTTTCCGGCTCCTGCCGGTCCGTCTATTGCAATATTGTATTTCATGTTATTCCTCCTTATTTATGCTTTTTCCTGCAAGTGCACCGGTAGACCAGGCGATCTGCAGATTATAACCACCTGTCAATGCATCGAGATCTAAGACCTCACCTGCAAAATAAAGATTTTTTACTATTTTTGATTCCATTGTTGATGGATTAATATCCTTTGTACTTATTCCGCCCTTTGTAACTATTGCCTCATTCCACTGCCTTGTCCCATTTAATGTCACAGGCAGCTTCTTTAGCAGATTTACCAGGCCTTCTCTTTCACCTTTTGAAATCTCATTAACTTTTTTATCAGGGTCTATACCTGACAGTCCGATAATTACCGGTATCATTTTTGACGGAAGTAATTTATTTATTGAATTTTTAAATTGTTTATTCTTTGCGTCATCAAATTCACGCAATATACGCTTGTCAAGCGCCTCATATGAAAGTGCCGGCTTAAGGTCTATAAACATTTGCAGTGGTTTTTTTATCGTATTTTGTTTTATCGCTGCACTTGCAGATAAAATAAGCGGACCACTCACTCCAAAATGTGTAAAAAGCATTTCTCCAAAATCTTCATATAGCTTTTTCCTGCCATCATATATTGTCACTAAAACATTCTTTAAGGACAACCCCTGAAGCTTTGCCACCCACTCCTCCTGAGCGTTAAATGGCACAAGTGATGGCGTACATTCTGTAACTTTATGTCCACTTTCTTCTGCAAATCTATACCCATCTCCTGTCGATCCCGTTGCCTGGTATGACATTCCTCCAGTTGCAACTATGACAGCATCTGCCTCTATTTTTCTGCCACCACACAGGACTACACCTGTCACCCGGCTATCTGCACATTCAATTTTTTCTACACATGTATTGAGCAGTATGTCGACATTTTGCTCTTTTAATGCATGCTCCAGTGCAGATATGACATCCGAAGAATGATCGGATACAGGAAATACCCTGTTTCCTCTTTCAATTTTTGTCTTAATTCCATGGTTTTCAAAAAAATCTATAACATCACTATTCGTGAATCCATAAAATGCGCTGTATAAGAATTTTTTATTAGACATAACATTAGCAAACAAATCCTCTACATCACATGCATTTGTAATATTACATCTGCCTTTTCCCGTAATGTATATCTTTTTGCCTGTTTTCTCATTTTTTTCTATAAGTGTCACCTTATTTTTATTTTTTGCCGCAAAATATGCCGCCATCATGCCGGCTGCTCCTGCGCCGACAACTATAACTTTATTCATTTTCTGATTCTCCCAGCTTTGCATAATGTACTTTGATTGAATCATCTATATAGTTTATCTCATCATTTTCATATACCTGATATTCATTCCAGATATCTTCAAGTTCAGTAAGGGTTTTTGCTACTACATTCTGTTTTTTCATACAAAGGGCAACAATAAGCGCATTAATAACTGAAAGCGGTGCAACAAGCGAATCAACTATTGATGCCATATCACTGTCTGCGATCAGATTGCATGACGAATATAAATTCATCGGAGAATGTATACTATCAGTAATTGTTATAACCTTTGCACTTCTATTATTGGCAAACTCTAATGCTTTTAACGCCCTCATGGAATACCTTGGAAAACTAATTCCTATTATCACATCATCATTACCGATACGCACCATCTGTTCAAATAATTCACTCGCACTGTTTGTTGTCAAAAGACAGACATCATCAAACATCAGATTCAGATAGAATGCCAGAAAACTTGCAAGCGGCGCACAGCTTCTTATTCCGACTATATATATTTTTTTTGATTGTAATATTGTATCAACAGCCAGATCAAATGCATTTACATCAATTTTTTCCAGAGTGGTTTTTATCTTATCAGCGTCCGACTGCAGAACAGTTTCAAGGATTTCCGACTGACTTATTCGTCCATATGTAACTTCCATTCTCTGGACAGAATTAAGTTTATTTCTCACAAGTTCCTCAAGAGCTTTCTGGAAATCCGGATATCCCTTATATCCAAGCGATGTGGCAAAGCGTACAACAGTAGACTCAGATATACCTACCGTCTCGCCCATCTTTGCGGCTGTAAGGAACACAGCCTTATCATAATTGTCTGTAATGTATGTAGCAAGAAGCTTATGACCTTTGCTCATCGTACTATATTTTGAATTTATTCTGTTTAGCAGATCATTCGTGTTAGACATCTTATACTCCTGATATTTTATGTATTATAATTTTAACATCCCACAAGCTAAAATTCTATCACTTAAAAATATTTTTTTCAACAAAAAATGCCACAGACATACAATCTGTGGCATTTCCTGTTACTGTTTTGACTGTTAGGTTTGAACAGCAACCATTTCCTATTATTACTTATACAGGGTAAGCTTTATTCTCTGTGTCTGCTGCTTTTGCGTCAACACCGGTCTGCTGTGCCTGTCTGTACTTAAAGAAGTCTGTAGCAACCTGTGGGAAAAGAGCGTATGAAAGAACATCCTCATCCTGCTGTTTCCACTGTTTCATCTCTGCCTCGATCTTATCAAGTTCTGGCTCAAGAAGATCAGCCGGACGGCATGTGATCGCATTTTTCTTGTCATCTCCTAATACCTTGTCAACAACCTCTGGGTTGAATGGCTTAACAGTCTGACCATATTTTCCGAGAAGGATATCCTTTGTTTCTTTTGTAGCGACTTTGTATCTTTCTCCCATAAGCACGTTGAATACAGCCTGTGTTCCAACGATCTGTGAAGAAGGTGTTACAAGAGGTGGCTCACCGAGGTCTTTACGCACACGAGGTACCTCTGCGAGAACCTCCTCGTATTTATCCTCTTTACCCTGCTCTTTGAGCTGTGAAATAAGGTTTGAAAGCATTCCTCCCGGAACCTGGTAACGAAGTGTATTGATGTTTACACCAAGTACCTTTGGATTCATGAGACCTGAAGCTAAAGCTTCCTCTCTCATTGGTCTGAAATAATCAGCAATCTCACTTAAGAGATTAAGATCAAGACCTGTATCAAACTCTGTGCCCTTGAATGCCTCAACCATAACCTCTGTTGCAGGCTGGCTTGTTCCAAGTGCAAATGGAGACATAGCTGTATCAATGATATCAACTCCGGCCTCAACAGCTTTCATGTATGTCATTGAAGCAACACCTGATGTGTAATGTGTATGAAGCTCTACAGGAAGGCTTGTAGAATCCTTTAATGCCTGTACAAGCTCTGTAGCCTTCGCAGGAACTAAAAGACCTGCCATATCCTTGATACAAAGTGAGTCAGCACCCATGTCCTCTACTTTCTTTGCCATCTCCATCCAGTAATCAAGTGTGTATGCATCTCCAAGTGTGTATGAAAGAGCTACCTGAGCATGTCCCTTTTCCTTGTTACATGCTGTAACTGCTGTCTGTAAGTTTCTGATATCGTTTAAGCAGTCAAAAATACGGATAATATCAATACCGTTTGCGATTGACTTCTGTACGAAATACTCAACAACATCATCTGCATATGGACGATATCCTAAGATATTCTGTCCACGGAAAAGCATCTGAAGCTTTGTATTTTTGAAGCCGTCTCTTAATTTTCTAAGACGATCCCATGGATCTTCCTTTAAGAATCTAAGGCAGGCATCAAATGTTGCACCACCCCAGCACTCTACTGCGTTGTATCCAACCTTGTCCATTTTGTCAACGATTGGAAGCATCTGCTCTGTTGTCATTCTTGTTGCGATCAGTGACTGATGTGCATCACGAAGAACAGTTTCTGTTATTTTTAATGGTTTCTTTACCACTTCTGACATGATTAATCCTCCTTAATTAAATCTAAATACCGAATATAGCCATGAAGCATCCGGCCGCTACGGCAGTTCCAATAACACCGGCTACGTTAGGTCCCATAGCATGCATAAGAAGGAAGTTTGTTGGATCCTCTTCTGCACCGACCTTCTGAGATACACGGGCAGCCATAGGAACAGCGGATACACCGGCTGAACCGATAAGTGGATTGATCTTGCCTTTTGTAAAGAAGCATAAAAGCTTTCCAAAAAGTACTCCGGCAGCTGTTCCTACCATGAATGCGATAAGACCTAAAATTACAATCTTGATCGTATTCATATTAAGGAATGACTCTGCGCTTGTAGAAGCACCTACTGATGTACCGAGTAAGATAACTACAATGTACATAAGGGCATTGCTTGCTGTTTCCTGAAGCTGACGTACTACACCAGACTCACGGAAAAGGTTTCCAAGCATGAGCATACCAACGAGTGGTGCTGTAGTTGGAAGCAGTGTACAAACAACGATAGTAACTACTACAGGGAAGAGAATTCTCTCAAGTTTGCTTACAGGACGAAGGTTCTGCATCTTGATTGCACGCTCTTTCTTTGTAGTAAATAATTTCATAATTGGCGGCTGGATGATAGGTACTAATGCCATGTACGAGTACGCTGCCACGGCGATAGGTCCCATCAGACCAGTCTGTCCTAATTTTCCTGCAAGGAAAATAGATGTAGGTCCGTCAGCTCCACCGATGATAGATACAGCAGCTGCAGCTTTATCATTGAATCCGAGAAGGATTGCAAGGAAATAAGCTCCGAAAATACCAAACTGTGCTGCAGCTCCAAGTAAGAAGCTGATAGGGTTTGCGATAAGCGGACCAAAGTCTGTCATTGCTCCGACACCAAGGAAAATCAGTGAAGGAAGGATTGACCACTCATCAAGTGTATAGAAATAATAAAGTAAACCACCTACTCCATTGCTTGAGTGCTCAGGACTTACGATAATATCAGGATAGATATTAACAAGGAGCATACCAAAAGCAATAGGTACTAAAAGTAAAGGCTCAAAACCTTTTTTAATTGCCAGGAATAAGAATACACATGCTACAGCGATCATAACATAGTTTCCGACTGACAGATTAAAGAAGGCAGTCTGGTGTAGGAGGTTTGAAAGTGTTTCACCTACGTAACTCAAAATAGTTTACCTCCTGAAATTAGTTTAATGTTGCAAGTAATGCGCCAGCCTCTACAGAATCACCAACAGCAACTTCGATACTTGCTACTGTTCCATCCTCTGGAGCGACTACAGGTGTCTCCATCTTCATGATCTCAAGGATAAGGATTGTATCACCTTTCTTTACTGCATCTCCGGCCTTAGCTTCAAGCTTAAATACTTTTCCGGCTGCTCCGGCTTCAACTTTGATGCTTCCTGCTCCGGCTGATGCTGCTGGTGCAGCTGCCTTTGGTGCAGCCGGTGCTGCTGCTCTCTTTGGTGCAGAAGCAGTGCTTGGAGCACTTCCAGTCTCTTCTACTGTAACATCGTAAACATTTCCGTTAACGGTAATTGTATAATTTTTCATTTAAAATTTCCTCCTAAAATTATCTTCTATTGATTGAACGGACTACAAAACCTTCTGTTGTAGTGCCTTCGCTTGCAGCGATCGCTGCTGAGATAACAGCAACAAGTTCTGTGTCATCAGTAAGATTCTCTGCCGGTGCTGCTGCAACAGTTGCTGTTTCTTTCTTTTCTTCGCTCTTTACAGGTTCTGCTTTCTTTTCTTTATTTCCGATAAGTGCAATAAATTTAAAGCAGTAAATAATGAGTGAGATAAGTATCAATACACAGAACACAATACTCATTGAAATAGCTGTATTCTGTCCGGCCTTAGCAAGTTTCTGTCCCATAGTCTGTACAGGAGTAAGCCCGATACCGGTAACTTCCATATTAACAGAATCGTAAACCATCTCAAATGTTACATCCTGCTTGCCGAATTCAAGTGTCATGTCAGTTGTAAGTGTTCCACCTGACTTTGTTACTGTAAAATCCTTGCCTTCTGTAGTGTCTGCCACGTTGCCGTACTCATCAACAAGGTCGAGCCATGTAGGTATGGCAGCAAGTTCTGCATCAATATTTTTCATTGAAGCAGTCTGTCCATTCTGTGCCAGTACGCTGTATACAAGTTCGCCCTCTGTTCTTCCGGACTTTTCCTCAGCATTTTCTACGTCTTCTTTGTAAGCATCATAATCGTCATAGCTATTCACAATCTGAAGATAATTCTGAATATTTGTAAGACTTGTCTGCGCTTCTTCTTTGAGCTCGTCCTCTGTATATCCGCCATATGTAGTTTTCGAATTATCAGATCCGCAGGCTCCAAGCATACATACTATCATTAAAAGGCTAAGGATATATGTTATTTTTCTTTTCATAACAAATGCGCCTTTCTATTATTTAGTTCCATGTTTCTTGTCTGGTGTATATACATATTTTGTATAAAGCATCTCAAATGCTCCAACAAGATATTTTCTAGTATCGGCAGGTTCGATTATAAGATCTACATAACCTCTTGCAGCTGCTGAATTAACAGATGACTGAAGTTTCTCATAATCAGATGCTTTTTCTGTAAGTTCTGCTGCATCTGCGTCAGGATACATGATCTCTGCTGCAATCTTTGAATCCATCATTCCGATCTTTGCGTCAGGATATGCATATACCATATCAGCTCCGATCGATTTAGAATTCATGGCTACATATGCGCTTCCGTAAGCTTCACCTGTAATAAGGTTGACCTTTGGACATGTTGCATTTGAGAATGCATATGTCATCTTTGCAAGTGCTTTTGCAAGTTTCTTTTCTGAGCACATGCAGTTTTTGAATCCATTTACATTTGTAAGTGTAAGTACAGGGATTGAGAATGCATCACAGAATGATACGAACTCTGCAGCCTTGTTACATCCTCTTGCTGTAAGAGAAAGAGGGAACTCCTCTGCTTTATTTCCATCTGCATCATATACAGTGCTGCAGTTTGCAACTGCACCGACAGTCATTCCGTTTAATTTAACGAAACCTGTCACCATATTTTTTGCATAGTCTTTCTTTGTCTCAAAGAATACATGATCATCTGAAAGTTCTGATAATAAATATCTAGGATCGGCTTTCATATCTGCCATGCTGTTGCATGCGCGGTTTAAGTCATCCTCGCATACATCTGTATATACATCACTTTCGTTGTTGAGTGGGAGCATGCTTACAAGTGCTCTGATATCAGCGATAATATCATCCTCTGTTCCAACGCCGTCAATGCATCCGTTATTTTCACTCTGGAATGAAGCATTTGCTGTGTCACATTTTTCTACACGGTTTCCTTCGATCGCATCAGGTGAATTTACAAACATTCTTCCTTTTGACTCTTCAATAAAAGCGAAATCACAAAGAGCCGGAACAACTGAAAGTCCACCACCACAATTTCCGAATACACCACAGATCTGTGGAATCACTCCACTTGCAGCTGCTTCTTTGGCATATATAAGACCGAATCCATCAAGAGCATCTACTGACTCCTGAAGTCTGATACCGCCACAATCGATCATGCCGATCACCGGTGCACCCATTTTCATAGCCATGTCATAAACAGAAGCTATTTTCTTTGCATGCATCTCACCGATAGTTCCGTTTAAAACAGAAGCATCCTGGCTGTAAATAAATACAAGATTTCCATCGATCAGACCGTGTCCGATTACAACACCATCTGAAGGAGTTTTTGCTGCAGTAAGATTAAAATCTGTGCTGCGAGCTGTCACAAGCGAGCCAATTTCCATAAAACTGTTCTCGTCGACTAACTTAGCAATACGCTGCATTGCCAAGTTTTCATTGTTACTACTCATTTTATGTCCTCCATCTATAAAAAATAAAATTTTTCGCTAGTATGATAATAGCCTATTTTTACTAGTTTTTCAACTCATTTGTTAAAATTTTCACTATTTTATTTTTTCAGTAAAATTTATTAATATTTAATGTAAAAGTTTCACAAAATTTCTGACTTATTTTTTTATCAGGTTCATACGTTGTCACTTCCTCTGTATCTGCATCTGCATTCTCTTTAGAATTTCCTGCTTCTATAAATGAAAAGCTTTCTTTTGTGCTTGTTCCATACTTTATCAGCTTTTTCGCATCTTCCCATTTGTAATTTTTATTATCAGGCCATCCGCATCCCAAAAGTGCCATACACATCCTTTTGCCGTCTTTTTCTATTGCTGCCACATAACAATATCCTGCTTTCAATGTATACCCTGTTTTTCCGGATACGCAACAGTCTGTCTGGGTTAAAAGCTTGTTATGGTTTGTAAACGTCATATTGTTTCCGTTTTTATCGGTAAATCCATATTCCATTGTCTGGGTTATTTTCTGAAATTCTGCGGATTTTTGTGAATCCCATGCACAATATTTCATTATATTGCAAAGATCATTCGCTGTTGTATGGTGAAAGCTTATCTCATCCTCATCATCGAGTCCGTTAGGTGTGAGAAAATATGTATTATAACATCCCAGCTCATTCGCCTTTAAGTTCAGCATATCTGAAAAACCTTCCACAGAGCCGCCTATGTGCTCTGCTATGGCATATGCGCAGTCGTTATACGATTCAAGCATCATTCCATATAAAAGATCCTGCATTTTATAGCTTTCTCCCTCAACAAGTCCAAGCTTTACCTGGGGCTGCCCGGCAGATTTTTCCGACACCCGCACCATATCATCCAGACTACTGTTTTCAAGTGCAACTATGCATGTCAGTATCTTTGTTGTACTTGCATTTGCCATACTGTCGTTTGCAGATTTTGAGTACATTATCACATCATTATCTGCATCCAGAAGTGCAGCTGATTTTGCATGTAACCCAGGTTCTGCTGTTGCGGCTGCCATCGAAATAGCAATGGTCATAAAAGAAAGCAATATCCGTTTACCCAAAAAAATAATCATATAATCACCCCCATCGGTAAAATATATGATTATTTGTCATGTCCGTATTATAAAATTTTTATACCAATATCACAAACTCATTATATATTAAGTTTTACATTCATTTCTTCTTCTGCTTCCTGCTTGAATTCTTCAACCTGCACCGGACTTAAAACCGGCAGTTCATCAACAGATTGAACTCCAAAGCTCCGCAAAAATTCTTCTGTCGTCCCAAAAAGAAGCGGTCTTCCCGGTGCATCAAGCCTTCCAAGTTCTTTTACCAGATTATATTCAACCAGTTTATTAACCGCATGGTCGCTTGAAACTCCCCGGATCTTTTCTATTTCAGCTTTTGTAACAGGCTGTTTATAAGCGATTATAGACAATGTTTCAAGCAATACATCTGACAGTACTCTCTTTTTAGGCTGCTTTGCTATCTTTATCAGATACTCATACATCCTTGGTTTTGTGCACATCTGATACGAACCATCCAGCTCTATTATTGACATTCCTATATCATCAGAATCCTCATATTCTTTTTGAAGCTCTTCTATTATTTTTTTTGTCTGTTTTTGGTCCAGATCGATCGCAGAAGATATTTTTTCAAGCTCCACGGATTCACCCATCGTAAATAATATCGCTTCTATTATTGCTTTATAATTCATATAAGTATTACCTCTTTTATGCAGCAATTCTTGATTCTATAAGTATGTCATCAAAAATATGTTCCTGCGATATGTTTATCCTTCCCATCTTCATAAGCTCAAGAATCGCAAGAAATGTAACTATCACTTCTATTTTTCCACTTGAGGACTCCAAAAGATTCCTGAAACTGAAATTTTTATGGGTAGTGGCATAGTTTGTCAGATAATCCATTTTATCCTCCAAAGATACCTCTTCCTTTTCGATCTTTCCAAATTTTGATCTCACCTTGTCTATCTTATCAGCCTGCTTTTTCATTATATTCTGGAAAATATCATTAAGCTTCTTAAGCGTGACATCCGACACCAGTTCATCCAGATCAAGTGGTTCCTCATAAGCAAGCACTTCTTTGGGAATCGTAGGCTGTTTAAACATGATCCTTTCTGCGTCCATCTGACGATCTTTAAGTTCATATGCCATACACTTATACATTTTGTATTCAAGAAGCTGCTGTACAAGTTCTGCCCTTGGATCTTCTTCTTCCTCTTCTTCTTTTTCGGTCCTCGGAAGAAGCATTTTGGATTTTATGTCAATAAGTGTAGCTGCCATCACTAAAAACTCACTGAGGACATCAAGATCCCTGCGTTTCATCTCTGCTACATATTCCATGTACTGGCTTGTTATTTCCACTATTGGAATATCATATATATTAACTTTATTCTTTTCGATTAAATATAAAAGCAGATCCAAAGGTCCTTCAAAGACCTGCAGTTTAATCGTCATATCCATATATGAAAGCCTCACTTTTTGACAGATTTTTGCACCAGCATATTGTAACAATATATTGGTATTTTTTCAAGAGCAAATTACAATATATGGTATATCCATATTGCAACATATGATTCTGTCAAAAACTATAATAATGGTGCAAAAAGCTGAAGTACGCTTTGCATAAACCTGACTATAAAATGCCTGTTGATGCACTCTGCGTCTGTAACCTCTTTTGATACTTCAAATGTTTTCAGGGCATCATTTTTTACATCAAGCACCGTTTTACTATTATATAAGTAGACAAAATCCTCAAAATTCCAGTAAATGCTCCGAAAATCAAGATTGCATGTACCAACTATTGCTGTGGTATCATCCGATACAAAACATTTTGAATGGATGAATCCAGGTGTATATTTGTAAATACGCACTCCTGCCTCCTTAAGCTGCCTGAAATTTGCCTCTGTCTGAAGATATATCAGTTTTTTGTCCGGTATAGCCGGAACAACGATTCTTACATCCACACCTGAAAGTGCTGCTGTTATCATCGCATGGCTTAATTCTGTACTTAGTATAAGGTATGGCGTAAACATATAAATATATCTTTTTGCTCGTGATATCATGCTTACATATATATTTTCTCCAACATTGTCATGGTCAAGCGGCGAATCGCAGAACGGCATAACAAATCCCTTTGCATCCGTATTTGTGTTTTTCTTAACAAGGTATTTATTTTCAACTTCTCCTGTCCTGTTTATATAACTCCACATTTCAAGAAACATAGTGGTAAAGCTGTTGACACATTCACCTGTAACTCTGATACCGGCATCTTTCCAATATCCGAAACGTTCCACTTCATTTATATACTCATCAGCAATATTATATCCTCCTGTATGTGCTATTTTTCCATCGACCACAAGTATTTTTCTGTGATCCCTGTCATTCATTATCACAGAAAGCACCGGTTTATATGGATTAAATCTGCATACCTTGATTCCATCTTTCTGCAATTGTTTTATAAAACCTGCCGGTGTAACATTTATACTTCCGAAATCATCATATATTATGCGTACCTCTACACCTTCTTTGACCTTTCGTTTTAAGATATCTAACATACTTCCAAACATTTTTCCCGGTCCTATGATAAAGTACTCCATAAATATGAATTTTTCTGCCCGCTCAAGATCTTTAAGTATATCTTTGTATGCCGTTTCTCCATTACAATAATATGTTGTCTCATCCTCTTTATATATAGGATAGTTCTGGTTCTGCTGTATAAGTTTAGCCTGGCGGTACGCTTCAATGTTACTCTCTCGAAGTTCTTTTTCAATATTTTCATTCGCCGGTCTGTATGTGGCATGAGCATCGACTATTTTTTTCATTCTTCGCTGTGTGCGTTCAGTAAGCTCAGGACGTCCAAAAAAGAAATAACATGGTATACCTACTATAGGAAGGCTTAATATCAGAAATATCCATGACAATTTTATATAGGTTTTCATCTGCCTGTTCGCTATATACATAGCAAGGAAAAATGCCGCAATCTTTAATATCATATCAAAAATACGGCTTCCTGCTGACGCAGTATAAAATAAAAAGAAAAACCATACCATCTGCAATATGATTATCGTTGAGACAATAAATAATTTGCTTAGCAATCTTTTAAGTACTTTTCTCATATAGCACCCCTTTCATAATAAGTATTTTATATTATTCCGAGTAATTTATCAACATCCACGATCCCCCAGTTTCTGTCCTTCTGTGATGGAATCCTTTTACATGTATTATATAATCGAAGTTTTACTTCCTCCGGTTTCATTTTCGGATATCGCTCCAGTAAAAGCGCAATCGCTCCTGCAACGATAGGTGTTGCCATTGAGGTTCCGCTTTTTCTTACAAATCCGTTATTTCTATTAGAAAGACTTAAGATCTCACTTCCCGGCGCAAGAACTTCAGGCTTTACAATACAGCAGCCTGTCGGTCCTCTTCCGCTCCTGAAATCATCATAGCTTCCAACAGTGATTATTTTTCTTGATATTCCGGGCACAGTGACCGAAAATGGTCCAGGTCCATAATTTCCAGCCGCCGCAACTACAACTATCCCAAGATCCCACAATTCATCTATGACATCAAGTATTTTTTGTTTTTCTGTCAATTTAGAATCAGGCAGGTACCCTACGGAAAAATTAAGTATTTTTATGTCATATTTTTTATGATTTCTTTTTATCCATTCAAGTGCCCTAAGAGAATCGCCTGTTTTTCCCATTCCAAACTGATCCAACACTTTAAATACTAGTATTCTGGCATTTTCTGCCATCCCTATCCTGTCAGCACATATTATCCCAGCCACATGTGTTCCATGCCCGTTGTCATCATATATTTTTGTTTTTCCCCCAACATAATCATTAAAACAGACTATTTTATCATTTAATAGTTCATGTCCGTACACACCCGTGTCTAATATTGCGATATTTACATTTTTGCCACTAAGTCCGTTTTTATATACTTTTACTGCATTTATTGCCTGTTTTGCCTGATCCATATGTTACTTTCCAGTTTAGATATTAGTATATGATATGAAAAAAGACCGCACAAAGTGCGGTCTTCTTTTGTAATTTGTTATATTAAGCCTCTTCTTTTACATCTTTCATTGAGAAACTTATTCTTCCCATCTTGTCCTTTCCAAGACATACAACTTTTACCTTGTCTCCAAGTGTAAGAACATCCTCTACACGGTTTATCCTCTCATTTGCGATCTTGGAAATGTGTACCATTCCCTCTTTTCCAGGAGCAAACTCGATAAATGCACCGAACTCTTTTATGCTTACAACTGTTCCTTCAAAGATCTGTCCCTGTTCGAAATCAGTTGTGATTATCTTTATCATATCGATAGCTTTGGCTATCATCTCTTTGTCTGTACCACATACAGAAACAGCTCCGTCATCTGTGATGTCAATCTTTACGCCTGTTCTGTCAATGATCTCGTTGATCGTCTTACCCTTCTGACCTACAACATCACCGATTTTTGAAGGATCGATAGTGATCTGTTCAATCTTCGGAGCCCATCCATTAACTTCTTTTCTAGGCTCTGCAATAGCTTTGCTCATAACCTCATCCATAATGTATAAACGAGCCTCACGAGTTCTTGCGATCGCTTCCTCTACGATAGGTCTTGTAAGACCATGTATTTTGATATCCATCTGGATAGCAGTAATTCCCTCATGTGTACCTGTTACCTTAAAATCCATATCTCCAAAGAAATCCTCAAGACCCTGGATATCCGTAAGTACTACGAAATCATCATCTGTATCGCCTGTCACAAGTCCACATGAAATTCCTGCAACCATAGACTTGATAGGTACACCTGCTGCCATAAGTGACATACATGATGCACATGTAGAAGCCATAGATGTAGAACCATTTGACTCAAAAGTTTCTGATACAGCACGGATTGTATATGGGAACTCCTCCACACTTGGAAGAACAGGAACAAGCGCCTTCTCAGCCAATGCTCCATGTCCGATCTCACGACGACCCGGTCCACGTGATACTTTTGTCTCTCCTACAGAGTATGCTGGGAAATTGTAGTGATGCATATATCTCTTTGTTGTAATGTTTGCGTCAAGCCCGTCAATTTTCTGGATTTCAGATAAAGGAGCAAGAGTTACAATATCACAGATCTGTGTCTGTCCACGGGTAAACATTGCAGAACCATGAACTCTTGGGATCAGGTCAACCTCTGCCGCAAGCGGTCTGATCTGGTTGATTGCACGGCCATCAGGACGTTTGTGATCTTTTAAGATCATCTTTCTTACAGTCTTTTTCTGATACTGATAGATTGCCTCTCCAAGTACAGCAAGATATTCTTCATTATCAGCAAATGCTTCCTCTAATTTTTCAGTAATAGCTGCAATATTAGCCTCACGCTTCTGCTTTTCATCTGTAAATACGGCTTCTTCCATCTGCTCAGGTGTTACGATTTTCTTGATATCCTCAAACATCTGCTCAGGTATTGCACAGCTTTCATACTCATGCTTTGGTTTACCGATCTCTGAACGTATTTTGTCCATAAATTCTATAAGAGTCTGATTGATATCATGGCATTTATATATAGCCTCGATCATCTTTGCTTCCGGAACAACATTTGCACCGGCTTCGATCATGATAACTTTTTCTTTTGTAGATGCAACAGTAAGCTGAAGATCACCCTCATCCCATTGCTTCTGTGATGGATTTACAATAAACTCACCATCAACGAGTCCCATCTGTGTCATAGCACATGGTCCATCAAAAGGAATATCAGAAATGTGGACAGCAAGTGCTGTACCTATCATTGCAACGATTTCAGGACGGCACTCAGGATCAACTGACATAACAAGGTTGTTAAGAGTAACATCATTTCTGTAATCTTTAGGGAAAAGCGGTCTCATAGGACGATCGATAACACGATCTGTAAGTATTGCATTCTCAGATGCCTTTCCTTCTCTCTTATTGAACCCTCCCGGGATCTTTCCTACAGAATACATCTTTTCTTCAAATTCAACACTGAGTGGGAAAAAATCAACTCCATCCCTTGGTTTATCAGCTGCTGTTGCTGTAGATAAAACCGTTGTATCACCATATTTGATAAAAACTGCTCCATTTGCCTGTGCTGCAACTCTTCCGATATCTACAGTAAGAGTTCTTCCGGCAAGTTCCATTGAATAACTTTTGTACATATTAATCTCCTTTAACTTTTTTTACAGAAGTCCGAAACTACTGAACAATCCATGCTTCATCTAAGCATAGTCTCTTCAGTGGTCTCGGTTGAACTTCTGATTTTACTTTTACAGGAACCCTTTTGACTATTTCCTATAAATCAAGAATAGAGCGGAATATAAAAATACTCCGCTCCAAATAACAATTATTTTCTGAGTCCTAAGCGCTCAATAAGTGAACGATATCTCTCAATATCAATTTCCTTAAGGTATGCAAGTAATCCACGTCTCTGACCGATCATTTTTAACATACCACGTCTTGAATGATGATCCTTTGGATTCTCTTTTAAATGCTCAGTAAGCTCTGCGATTCTTGCTGAAAGAATAGCAACCTGAACCTCTGGTGAACCAGTGTCGTTAGCTGTTCTTCCATACTCTGCGATAATTGCCTGTTTCTTTTCTTTTGCGATCATTTTATGATCCTCCTTTTATTTTAATGCGCCCAAAATATAAATATATGATACTCAGTCAAAGGTCGGAGTGTCCAATTACCGAGTATGGGCAAAACCATACTTTCAAAGTATAGCATAGTACGTATTCATTGTAAATATATTTTTTAGAAATATCTAGCTACACAAATAGGCGTTCTATAATAAGCATTAGATACTTTTATTCCATCACGCGAATTGCTTGCATGGACGATCTGTCCATCACCGATATATATGGCGACATGTGAGATACTGCTTCCACTTCCGTAAAAGAATAAATCTCCCGGCTGTGCATCTGAAGAGTTTATTATTGTTCCACATCCCGGCTGTGCACTTGACGAATGAGGCAGTGATACTCCGTACTTTCCGAGTATCTGCATTGTAAATCCAGAACAGTCAACTCCGTTTGTAAGGCTTGTACCACCCCATACATATCTATTTCCCACAAATGAAAGAGCATATTGTACAAGGCCTACCCTGACATCAGATACGCCATCGCCGTATTTAACTTCTGTAATAGTTTTTGCTGTAGGAAGACTCTTTGACAATTCCACAAAATCAGATGCTACATATCCGGCTTCATCATCAACGGTAACCTCTACCCACTGTCCATCAACACTGTTTACTGTAAGTTTTTCAGAGTCTCCTACAAGTGACACAATACTTGAATCGGTGGATTTATCTGCTCTGACACGAAGTGTCTCTGTCTTAACTGTGGCAACTGTTGACATTTCGTCCTGTGCCATAGCCTCTGCCTCATCACCTGTTGCGATATATGATGCATTTACGTATCCAGTAACCTTTCCGGATTTGATCTTGAGCCATTCACCATCATCCTCAAGTATTTCACACGCATTGTGCTTCGTCATGATTCCAACGACACTGCTGTCTGTTGTAGCCGCTTCCCTTATGTTTAAGTTTCCATCACTTATATTTGACATCGCAAGATTTGTATATCCACACTGCTGGGCAGCGGTCTGCACAGCTTCGCTCTGCTGTGTGTTTTCATCTGCCTGATCCTGTTGTGTCGTATCAGAAGCTGCATCTGTCCCTGTCTGACTGCTCTCTGGTGCTGTAACAACATCTTTACTCTGTGTCATTATCGATACATCATTATATGCATATGAAAGAGCAGATGTCACGCCCGCTGTGAGTTTAAAACTCCCACCTGAAACATTGCTCAGATCTTTTGACACACCTGCTGTAAGTGCGCAGTCTGATAAAATCTTTCCCTTTGAATTATCATCTGTCATACTGGCATTTACTGACATGGTTCCCATGGCAAGTGTAACTGCGGCAATAACCGATGCCTTTCTGATTTTTTTATTGTTTATACTCATAAAACCTCCAAGTTCATACATAACTATAAATTTTATAGTTACGAGTATATCACGAATTATTAAAATGTCAACATATTTATGTAACATTTCCGTAATATTTTATCACTTTTACTATGTCACCACTTATCTGTTCTTTCAACTCTTCTATTGAATCAAACTTCTTTTCCGGTCTTAAAAAGTCATACAGTTCAACCGTCACTACATGATCATACACATCCTGGCTGAAATCTATTATGTATGTTTCCACACCTACAGGATTTTCCCCTTCTATAGTAGGTTTCCGCCCGATATTTGTAATCCCCAGATACCATTTGTCTGAAACATTTACCTTTGATGCATATACACCAAATGGCGGCAATATTTTTTCCGCTTCCGGAAGGATATTTATAGTCGGAATCCCAAGTGTCCGCCCAAGCTGTTTTCCATGCACGACTCTTCCCATTATAAAATAAGGATATCCCAGAAGCGAATTAGCTTTTTTTATATTTCCACGAGCTACTTCTTCTCTTATATATGTGCTGCTTATGTCGCGCCCATTATCTTTTAATTTATCAACCACGATCAGTTCATATCCATATTTCGGTGCAAGCTTTAAAAGAAGCTCATGATCTCCTGCCCTGTTATGTCCAAACCTGAAGTCATCTCCTACTACTATGCATTTCACATTCAGTCTTGATACTATCATCGAAACAAACTCTTCCGGCTCCATGCACATAACTTCCTTAGTAAAAGGACATTCTATCAGATAATCTACCCCGTCTTTTTCGAATATGTACTGCTTTTCATCGTTTGTCGTAATTACCTTTGATGCATCGCCAAGTACTTTTGTCTTAGGCGGAATATCAAAAGTAAATACTATACGTTTATATCCATTTATACTGCTTTGTTCTTTTTGTCTGTCCATTAAAAATTCATGTCCCCTGTGCAATCCGTCGAACTTTCCAAAAGTTATGACCGATGGCTGGCCAACATGAAAATCAAGTGTATTTTTTATATATTCCATACTCTATTCCATAAAAATCTTTACCGGCTTAAAATCGTCTGTTTCCGCCTTATATGTATATATCCCGACAAAAGAATCCTCTGGATTATATATTCTGTATCTTCCTTCATCGTCATATTTTCTTTGTTTATTACCATCTGCATTTATCATTTCTGCCGGAATCCTGTTCCCGTTTTCGATAAGCTTCTGCGCCATTAAAACTGTATTAACCGCCGGAATATTTTCAAAAAGCATATCAACCGGAAGGACAATGCTTTCTTTTAGCTTTTCTATTTCGGAAATTTTATAGGCATCCCCTATATCAAAGCACGCAACCTTTGTTCTAAGCAGATCCTTCATGCAGCCATAACAGCCTAGCTTTGTACCTATATCATCGCACAGGGATCTTATATATGTCCCTTTTGAGCAGAAAACTGTCATAACAACTTCCGGGAGACATATCTCATCTATGGTAATATCATAGATGCTGACTTTTCTGGCTTTTCTTTCAATGGTCTTTCCTTCTCTTGCAAGTTCATAAAGCTTCTTTCCATTTACTTTCAAAGCCGAGTACATAGGCGGAACCTGCTCTATAGTTCCTACAAAGGTCGATATAACATCTCTTACCTGCTGTTCTGTTACATTTACCACGGCCTTATTGCATACTTTACCCGAAATATCAAGTGTATCAGTCTGGATACCCAGCAGCATTGTTGCTTTGTAAACCTTGTCCTTATCAGTTAAAAGATCACACACTTTTGTTGCTTTTCCAAGGCACACCGGAAGAACCCCCTGTGCATCAGGGTCTAATGTTCCGGTATGTCCGATTTTTTTCTGTCCGAATATTCCCCGCATTTTAGCAACGACATCGAAGCTTGTATAACCTTTCTCTTTGTATACATTAATTATTCCGTTAACCATTGCCTCTGATATTCTCCTTTATAGCGCCAATGATCCTGTCCCTTGCACTATCCACCGGTCCATCGATCGTAAATCCGGCAGCTTTTACATGTCCACCGCCACCGAATATGGAAGCAATAGCTGACACATCATAATCTCCGTTTACCCGAAGGCTTCCCTTATATGTTCCGTCTTCATTTTCATATAAAAATACAGCTATTTTTATATCCTTTGTTATCCTAAGCTGATTCACGATCCCATCAAGATGCTTTGGAAGCACGTCATATTTTCTCATCTCATCCAGGCTTATCCATGTGAATATAACATCTCCATCAAGATAAAGCTCACTTTTTATCAGAGCCTGTCCTAATATTTTATTCTGGCTGAAGGTTTTCGTATAGAACGTCTCATCAATGATCTTTGGATAATCAATCCCCATTTCCATGAGACTTCCGGCAATATCCATAGTCTTTTTTGACGTACATGAATATTGGAAAACTCCAGTATCATGAACCATTCCTGTATATATACATTCCGCTATATGCATAGTCAGACGTTCTTTTGGTAATAGTTCATATACAAGTTCACATGTGGAGCTTGCATCCGGAAAAATATAATTTTCGTCTGCAAACGCTCCATTTGTGACATGATGATCTATACATATTGTTCTTTTTGCCTCTTTAAAAAACTCCGCAGCAGATCCAAGCCTTCCGAGATCACTGCAGTCCAGTGCTATATAAAGATCAAATTGTCTGCCGTATGAGAATGTATTATCTATCTCATCTGACCTTTGCATAAATTTAAATATATTAGGACTTGGTTCCAAAAATAATTTAACTGTTTTATCAGGATAATAATCCTTTATATAATTATAAACAGCAAGTGTGGAGCCGACACAATCTCCATCAGGTCTAACATGTCCTGAAATTCCGATCGTATCTGCATCCATTAAAAACGAATCGATTTCTGTCATCTTCTAATCCTCTTTAAGATTTTTTGTAACCTCATCAATTTTCTTAGACATAAGAACACCATACTCTATAGACTGATCGATTATAAATGTTATCGCCGGAGTATTTCTAAGATTAACATTCTTTGCCAGTGTTCTTCTTATATATCCCTCTGCTGATCTAAGTCCTGCAAGTGTATCCTGCTGCGACTTTTCATCTCCGAGGACACTTATATATGCCTTTGCAGTTTTAAGGTCAGGTGCTACCTCAACTGCAACGACACTTGTCATCGGATTGATCCGCGGGTCTTTTATCTCCCCGCGGATAATATTAGATAATTCACGCATAACTTCTTCGTTTATGCGTATATTTTTAATACTGTTTTTTCTCATATTCTGCTCTTTCCTTTTAATTATCTAGGAACCTCAACCATCTTATAAGCTTCAACAACATCAAATTCAGCAATATCGTTAAATCCGTCAAATACAAGACCACACTCATATCCTGTCTTAACTTCTTTTACATCATCCTTAAATCTCTTAAGTGACGCAAGATCTCCCTCAAATATCTGTTTTCCTTCACGAGAGATCCTTACCTTACATCCTCTCTCCATATATCCGTCAAGAACATAAGATCCTGCAATATTTCCGACTCCTGAAGCCTTAAATATCTGTCTGATCTCTGCATGGCCGATAACTTTTTCTTCAAAAATAGGATCAAGAAGTCCCTTCATTGCTGCTGATACGTCTTCGATAGCGTTATAAATAACTTTGTAAAGTCTTACATCTACGCCCTCTCTGTCTGCTGTAGCCTTTGCAACCGGGTCAGGCCTTACATTAAATCCGATGATTATTGCGTTTGATGCTGATGCAAGGATCACATCCGATTCATTGATCGCACCAACTCCGCCATGTATAACTTTAACAACCACCTCGTCATTTGAAAGTTTGACAAGACTCTGTTTTACGGCCTCGACCGATCCCTGTACATCAGCCTTTACAATTATATCAAGTTCTTTCATATTTCCTGACTGTATCTGTGAGAATAGATCATCAAGTGACATCTTTGCTTTTGTATCCTCGATAAGCTTATTCTTCTCTTCTGAAATATATGTGTCTGAGAATGCTTTTGCCTCTTTTTCTGAATCACAGGCAACAAATGTTTCTCCAGCCGATGGAACACTGTTAAGTCCAAGTATCTCTACAGGTGTAGATGGTGTAGCCTCTTTAACACGTCTTCCCTTGTCATCTATCATAGCACGTACTTTACCATAGCTGCTTCCACATGCAATAGGATCTCCAACGTGAAGTGTACCTTTTTGTACAAGTACTGTCGCAACAGCACCGCGTCCCTTATCAAGCTGTGCCTCTATAACAAGTCCTCTTGCATTTCTGTTCGGATTTGCCTTTAACTCAAGCACTTCCGCTGTAAGGAGGATCATTTCGAGAAGGTTGTCGATTCCCTCTTTAGTATGTGCAGATACAGGACAGAAAATAGTGCTTCCACCCCAATCCTCAGGGATAAGTTCATATTCTGATAATTCCTGTTTTACTTTATCAATATTTGCACTTGGTTTATCAATTTTGTTTACAGCTACGATGATTTCTACACCTGCTGCCTTTGCATGGTTTATAGCCTCGATAGTCTGTGGCATAACACCATCGTCTGCCGCAACTACAAGTATTGCTATATCTGTGGAATTGGCTCCACGCATACGCATTGCTGTAAACGCCTCATGTCCAGGTGTGTCAAGGAATGTAATATTCTGGTTATTTATAGATACAACTGAGGCACCAATATGCTGTGTGATACCTCCAGCCTCCCTATCCGTAACACGAGTCTCACGTATTGCATCAAGAAGTGATGTTTTACCATGATCTACATGACCCATTACACATACAACAGGTGGACGTGAAACCATTGTTGACTCATCTTCCTCATCTTCTTTAAGAAGTTCTGCAATAACATCGATTTTTTCTTCTTCTTCGCAAATAAAATTAAACTCGAGTGCGATTTCCTCTGCCGCTGCAAAGTCAACCTCAGAATTAACAGTTACCATCTCTCCTTTGAGGAAAAGTTTCTTTACGATAGCTGATGGCTGGATCTTCATCTTATCCGCAAGATCCCTTATAGTAATCTTCTCTGGAAGTGTAATTGTCTTGATCTCATTATCATCTTCCTTAGGCTGTGGCTGTGGCTTATTATTTTTCTTTTTACCGCCATGCTTCTCAAGATTAATATAGTTTTCCTGCTTCTTTCCGAGTTTATCCCTGTTCTGGTTATTATTGTTGTGTTTATTGTTTCTTCTGTCGTTGTTTCTGTCGCGGCCTTCCTTACCTCTTACATCCTCTGCAGGTGCAGCAGCAACAGTTTCTTTCTTAAAGCGGTTATTTCTATCGTTATTTCTGTCATTGTTTCTGTCGTTATTTCTATCGCCCTGGTTTCTGTCATTTGAAGGACGTTTGAATCTGTCTGACTGACCGCCTTCATTTCTTGGACCTCTGAAATTTCTGTCACCATTTGGTTTTCTGTCGTTATTTCTGTCACCATTTGAACGTCTGTCAGAGTTGTATCTTCTGTTATCTGAATTTCTGTCGTTGTTTCTGTCACCATTTCTATCAGAATTTCTTGTGTTAGAATTTCTATCCTGATTCTGGCTGCGTGAAGGACGCTCATTTCTCTGCTGATTTGTGTCCTTAGCCTGCTTTGACTCTGCCGCATCCTCGAACGCATTTGCAGTTCTTTCACTTATAGGACGCATAGCCCTCTCTCCGATAGGTCGCGGTTTTATAATACTATGTGTCTCAGGACGTGTGAATGTATTATTTCTCTTTCTGTTTCCACCCTGATTTGCTGTTCCCTGTCCATTATTTGAACCACTCTTTTTTGACTGGCTGTTATTTGAAGCCGGCTTTCTTGCCTGCTTACTGTACTGGGCATTAAATACAGCTGTGATACTTGATTTTTTCTTTGGTCTGTCTGCTGATTTATCTTCAGACTTAGCTTCCTGCTTTGTGCCAGCCTTCGGCTCATCTTTTTTTGCGAATTTATTTCTGACTACCTTTTGTGCCTCATCTTCTATGCCGCTTGATGCACTTTTTACTGCGTAATCAGTACCACTTAATGTTTCTATAATATCTTGTGATTTTATATTCAATTCTTTTGCAAGTTCATGAACTCTCATTTTTGCCATATATATGTTTTCCTCCATTATTCAGTTTTATTTATGCATAGTTTGCTTTCAACCGCTTTTGCAAGGTTTTCGTCTGTCACCGCAAGTGATGCACGGAATTCCTTTCCTATAGCCCTTCCAAGGCTGGTTTTGTCACCATAAAAATATATAGGGACCTCATAAAAGGTTGTCATATCCGAAAAATGCTTTTTTGTATTGTCTGATGAATCATCAGCCACAATAACAAGAAATGCTTTTCCTGTCTTCACTGCTTTTTCAGTTGAGAACTCGCCACTTACTACATTGCCGGATTTTGCCGCAATACTTATCATAGAAAGAACTCTATCTGTCAAAACTGTTCATCTCCTTTTCAAGTTCATTATATATTTCGTCTGATACTTTTATTTTTAAAGAACGCTCAAGTGCTTTCGTTTTTTTTGCTTTCTGGAAACATTCATGGTTTTTGCAAATATATGCTCCCCTGCCATTTTTTCTGCCTGTTTCATCCAAAACAATTTCATCCTCAGGAGTCTTTATAACCCTTATAAGTTCCTTTTTTTCTTTCATTTCCTGACATCCGACGCACTTTCGCAATGGAATTTTTTTATTTGCCATTATTCTTCATCACCATCATCTGTATTTGCGTATGCATCTGCCTCTTCATTTACTTCAGTATCATTTATTTCTTCATTTTCTGAAACTTCATCATAAGCTTCCTCTGTTTCAGGCTTCTGTGGATATTCATCTTCATTTGAATACTCTTCTTCATAATCATCCTCATAGTCATTTTCATAATCAATGAAATCACCGGATTCTCTTGCCTGTGTCTCACTCTTGATATCTATCTTGAAGCCTGTAAGTCTTGCTGCAAGCCGCGCATTCTGTCCTTCTTTACCGATTGCAAGAGAAAGCTGATAATCAGGAACTACTACTTTTGCTGATTTTTCATCAGCATCTGCAATAACAGAAATGACTTTTGCCGGGCTTAATGCATTTTGAATCAGGATTGCAGGGTTTTCATCCCATGTAACGATATCAATTTTTTCTCCTCTTAATTCATTTACGATAGCATTTACTCTGGCTCCATTCATACCAACGCATGCTCCTACCGGATCAACATCTGGATCATTTGACCATACAGCAATCTTTGTACGGCTTCCAGCCTCTCTTGAAATAGATTTTATTTCAACGATTCCTTCCTTTACCTCTGTAACCTCTGACTCGAAAAGGCGTTTCACAAGTTCAGGATGTGTTCTTGAAACAAGGATTTTTGGTCCTTTTGATGTTGATTTAACTTCGAGAATATATACTTTTATTCTCTCTGTCGGTTTAAACACCTCACCTTTTATCTGTTCACTCTCTGTAAGAAGTGCATCAGCCTTTCCAAGATTGATACTTACATTTTTTCCGATGTATCTCTGCACAACACCTGTTACAACATCTTTTTCTTTGTTATTATACTCATCGAAGATTACTTTTCTTTCCTCTTCCCTGATCTTCTGTAAAATAACATTTTTTGCATTCTGTGTTGCAATTCTTCCGAATTCTTTTGATTTTACTTCTACTCTTACAACATCTCCAAGCTGATATTTTCCATTTATCATATGTGCATCTGCAAGCGAAATTTCCTCAACAGGATCTTCAACCGTCTCTACAACTGTTTTCTCCTGGTAGCACTGGAATGCACATGTCTGTGGATCAATTTCAACTTTTACATTATCAGATTTGCCAAAATGGTTTTTGCATGCTGTGACAAGTGAATTCTCTATCGCTTCAAGTAAAGTCTCTTTGCTTATGTTTTTCTCCTGCTCGATTATATTTAACGCTTCTAACAACTCATTACTCATTATATTTTCCTCCTATTTGTGTTATCGTGCGCTTAAAACTGTAACTGTCTTATCATGCACAGTTACTAAAAATCTAATGCCTGACGTATAAGTGCAATATCACTTCTGCTAAATGTAGTGTCATTGCCATCCTCATCAGTTATTGTTACTGTGTCTTTATCGTATGCTTTCAGCAATCCATAAAATTCCTTCGATTTATTGATGCTTCTGTATGTGCGTATTTCAACTTCTTTATTCATATTGCGCACATAGTCCTTTTCTTTTTTAAGAGGCCGTCCTAGTCCCGGCGAACTCACCTCGAATGTATATGAATCCGGGATATAATCTTCCCTGTCAAGTATCTCGTTCATGATCCTTGCAACATACTCACAATCATTGATCGTTATCCCGCCTTCTTTGTCAATGTATGCCCTAAGATAATATGTTCCGCCTTCTTTTACATACTCGACATCAACAAGCTCAAAATTCTTTTCTTCAAGAACCGGCAGAATAAGACTCTCCGTTCTAGCTTCATAAACATCAGCTTTTGACATATTTCCACCTCTTTTCAAATAATTTAATGCTGGTCTATAAACGTGAATTGAGAGAGGACTTCGTGCCCTCTCTCAATCTAGTCAACATGTTATCAATAGCATAATAGCACTTATTAAAAAAAAATGCAACTTTTTTCAAAAAAGTTCTTGCTTTTTTAAAAACTTCATGATAGTATAATACACGGTTCGTTGGTCAAGCGGTTAAGACGCCGCCCTCTCACGGCGGAA